>WBZN01000034.1_pt1 | contig 226240 bp, 267 predicted proteins | sample 5204281 | NCBI WGS metagenome assembly WBZN01 (sample SAMN12344347, study PRJNA552823) | activated sludge metagenome | biome: Activated sludge suspended growth; feature: Nitrification reactor; material: Wastewater; isolation source: activated sludge from nitrification reactor of wastewater...
GACTTAACAATAAGATCAAAGTTCTTCGCAGAATGGGTTACGGTTACACCAATGAAGTAAGCTTCATGCGAAAGAATCTTCAATGCTGTGGGTATTTGAATCATCTATCCATAAATACTGACGAATTCTTCTTCAAATGGCCCAACCCCGCTTAAAACCGGAAAGGCAAGTATTGAGCCTAAAAGGGCCTTTTGCGACTTTCTTTGACAAGGCAGCTGACCTGCCTTGGAGGTGTCTCAAAAAGAAGCAAGCATTCCAGAGAAAATTCAATCGTTTAAATCATGTCTCGATTTGAAGCATGGCTGAGTCTTTGCTAACTTAAGAAAGCAGGAGTCTAAAACCATGAGTTTACGAAAAGTCATTTATTTAACGGCCTCGCTCCTGGCTCTTGCCGGTTGCGGGAAATTTGAAACGAAATTGGCAGATGCGACCGCGACCTCGGATGCCTTGGTTGCTCCTACTGGAACGCCTGCTCCGACCTCCACTCCTGTCGCTATAACAACTTGCGCATCGGACTCAACACTCTCCAATGGAGCTTGCTATCCTAATCGACAGGTCTGTTTAGTTAATAACGGAGTAGGAGTTACAAACTTCGTCAATGATAGCTATGGTCCTTGTCAAGCCACGGCCTGTTCAAATGGCTTTTCACTTTCAAATGGACTTTGCGTAAAAATTTGTACGGCCGAGGACCCTTGTGCAATTTCCCACTGTCTTGTTCATGCGCAGACCTGCCCAAATCAAAATATCTGGGATCACTTGATCATTCCCGATGATAGTTACAACGGCTCGTCGACCGATGTGAACGCCTGCATGGCCCGCGCGAATGATTACCGCGGATGGTGTGGGAATGGCCCCGGTATTTTTGTCGGTGCCTATGATACGGGCTGGAATCTCATTCAGTCGACAAACTCAAATGGCTACACGATTCCCACCGTTTCGGGAGGTCCTCAGGCCGATGGCAGCAATGCAACTGCAGCAAACAATGTTTTTAACGTTGATAGCTATGGAGCCGTTGCGGATGGAATCAGCAATTCGACAGCCGCCTTTCAAGCTGCGATCAATGCGGCTATCGCAAGCGGCCAGCCGAGTCAAGTGTCACTCTCTGCCGGGATCTATCTATTGAATTGCGCGGGCGCGGATCAAGCATGTCTGTCGATCGCGAAAGCTCAGCAATTGAATCTAGTAGGACAGGGTGCAGACAAAACAAAGCTTCTGATTGGGAATCCACGTGCGGGAGGTTTTGCCATCTCGGGATCAGACAATGTTTACCTTCGTGACTTCTCTATCGATTATAAAACAATACCGGCAACACAAGGGACTGTGATTTTTGTTACGAAGAACTCGGTCAATGTTCGGATTGACGACGGTTTCCCCTTACCAACCAATACGGTGGTCTTTCCTGGTGGCTTGAATTCGGCAGGCGATGCTTTTGGCATGGTTTTCGACCCCTTTAATAATATCCGAACACCCAATGCGTTGTTTAATCTTAGTTATACTTCACTGGGAGGAAACGTATTCACCATCAACGGAGCGGGGGGAGCTTTTTCGGTTGGTGATAAATTCGTCTATCCAGTTCGCAACTACCAGCCTGGTTTTGCCTTCAATTCCTCTTCCAATATTGGAATAAAAAATATCACCCAGTTTACAGGTGCGGATGTGGCCCTGCTCTTTGTGAATAACAGTGGCAGCATTGTGATCAACAACTTCCAATTACGAAGGCAGGGAGGGCGAGTTCTCACGGCTTCCGGCGGCGGCATTTGGGCTCGCAATAATACGGCTCGGTTTTTGGTTGAGAACTCCTATTTTGAAGGCATGGGCGATGATGTTTTGGATTGGCATGCTGGAGTCGATAAAGGTTTATCCGCCGCTTGGGCGGCACCGGGAAGTCTTTTCGTAAACAACAATATGGGAACTTTCCGTGGAATTGTACGCAATCACAGCGTAGGTTCGATCATTCAAAATAATACATTTGCTTCGACGGCGAATGGACTCTTCATGGTGGGCGAGGATGTCAGCCCAACATGGCATGAAGGCCCTGCCCTGGGCGGAGCTTCCTTGCCCCATTTTTGGAATAATACGGCGGCGGGCGGGCCTGTTCTCTATGTTACGCCCGACTTCAAAACCAAGTCGGCCGTTTCGCCTTAGAGTGTTGATGAGAGGTCCTGGTCGCCAAGTCGTCGGGGCCTTGCCAAAAGGGCAAGCCGCCCTCAAAACTAGCAGAGACATGGGACCAAGCCGGGCTCTGAAGTTTAAAGACGAGATTCGTGTCCCAATTGGTCTGGTAAGTATGATAATACTGATGTCCGTCACCAGCGATGCTATTGGCGAGTCGCTGTAGTGATTGTTGATTTCGTATTTTTCATCACTCCCTTGAACGGGTTCACGGGATTTGAAATTTCCGACCAGACCCACTTCAGATAAGGATTCAGCTGGTATTTGCTGGAGAGGTTGGCTTGGTATTCGGTCCCTAAATTCCAGCCTTCGTCATTTTTCCAACCCCGGGCAGTGATCTGCCCACGGGCTGATTGAACCCAGGAGCCCATTTTGTAAGTGTAACTACTTCCTACAATCAAATCAGGGGTTCCCGAGCCGGGCTGCATATTGTAAGAAACCTGTTGATGCAGGGAGCGCGCAAGGCTCGAAGAAAAATCTTCGCTGGAGGATCCTCGTTGGCAGAGTTACACTCACGTCGTACATCCATAAATGACTGTCTTGAACAAGCAGGGGGCTGGCACCCATCAAACGCAAATCCCCAGGCCTTCGGTGTGATCTGTGGTCACTAAATCGAGATGACCGAGTTCATAAATCGTCTCCACTTGGCTTTTGATCCTTGGGGCAATGGCCACGAAGGTCCAATTCGAACTGTACAGCCAAGTGGCTGAGACAAAATGCAAATCCACAGTGCCATGGTCAAATTTATAAATGCCGTTGTGAGTTGGAGCAGCAGATAAACTTCCCCCCTCCTCCGTCAACGAAAATCACGGGATTTAGGCAAAAAGCTCTCTACCAAAAATTTGGACGATGCCCTGGCCCCGTGTCCTTTGGCTGTCGAAGGCATTGAGAGATCCTCAAGGGCTATTTAAAAACCCCTGTCAAGAGCCGGCTGTGGCCGTTGAACGAGCTTCCAGCGACACCCATGGCCTTCGCGATCGTGTAGTAGAGATCGCCAATGTCGGAGAACATGGGAAAAGCGATATGCTGTCCTTGGTTGAGGCCGTATTTTTTTCCTCCTGCGAGCAGCACGGGTAAGTTGTGAGTGTTGTGATGGCCACTGTCCGAGTGGCAGGAGCCGGCGAGGATCAAGGTGTTGTCGAGGGGGGTCATGCCGTTCGGTTCCACCGGCATCGCGGCGAGCTTTTGCATCAGTCTTTGGACGAAAACGATGTTCATTTGGGAGTAGGCGATGTGCTCTTCCACGGCCTGGGTGTTGGATCCGTCGGCCTCCATGTGGGCGATGTCGAAATGAGTTCCTTCGGTGGCCGAGTGATAAGCCACTTTTTTGCCGGAAAGTCCGATGAAATTGGAGTTGTAATCCACCCGAGCGGCATAGGGGTCGTTGTTAGCTTCGTTATCTGTCATCAGAGAGGCGATGGGCATGGCACCTGAAGCCGTGGCCAGGGCAATCACGTCGATCATGAGGTTCATGGTTGTGATCCAGTCGCGAGAGGTCCCATTGTAAGCGGGCGAGGCTGTCGGAGTGAGGGGGCAGTTCACGGAAAGTGTGGCGTTGAGCTTGATTTCGAGGTCCCGGACATTCTGCAGATAAGAATCCAGGCGGGCTTTGTCGGCCGTCCCTAGTTTTCTTTGAACCGAGGTGATGCTGTCCATCACGTAATCCAAAATACTTTTCGAAGTAGCGTCGGTGGTTCCCGAGCAGCGACCGAAGAGATTGTTGAAAGCGCGCAGGGGGTCCGCCATTTTAGGGACGATGCTGCTTCCGCCCTTGCTCAGTTTGGAGTTGTAAGAAATGAATCCCCCATGGCCGCCCTGTTGGCTTTCGCTATAGTCTCCTACGTTGGGATTGAAGACCAACGTCGATCCCGGGGTGAGCCCGATGGCGTTCGCGATGTATTGGTCTAGCGAGTCCGGTGGAGTTTCGTTGGCTGGGTTCTTGGATCCACTGGCTTCATCTTTCACGTTGATCTTTGCGGCCTCGGCGCGGGAAGCCCAAGCTGAGGTGAGCCAAGCCGTGGTCGCACAAGAGTGATTGGTTGAATTGAAAGCCTCGTCGCCGGCTAAGGTTCCCAGGCCGCTCACAATCATGATATTTTGTTTCAGTGCTTCAAGCGGTTGAAGGATGGGCCCGAGGGGCGCGGTGAGGGCTCCCGTTTTTGTCGGTAGCCATGCTCCCAATCCCTTGGGAAAATAGGGTTCTGCGTAGAAATAACGACTGGCATCGTTTTTTGTGGGGTCATAACCCAGACCATAAATTCCCAAGGACATGAAGAAGGCCACAAAGCGTGGCGCGGAGAGATCGGCCGCGAGTGCAGGTGTTGGAGCCATCACGTCCAAAACGGGAAGAAGAATGGAACTTCCCATTCCCTTTAAAAAGGTTCTTCGTGGTATGTGCCAAGAGCTCATGGGCGCACCTTTCTCAGTAATTGACGATCCGTTCACGGAAACTAGGGTCCAGGACAATGCTAATCACAAGATCAGAAAATGTCTTTTCCACTTTAACAGAGGTATCCGCAATGGCCTTGGCTCCGCACTTGTCCGTGGAGGTGGTCGCATCCCTTCCCTGAGCGAAGGAAGAAAGTTTAGCTGTGAAGCAAACGGGGAAGCGGTTGTCATTTTTGAGGATCTGCGCGAGATCGGAAATACCACTCAGTTGCTCACCCGTCGGGAGCTGTCCTGAGGCATCGACGCTCACCCCATTGATGTATTTCGTGCGAAAGAACCCCATGGAATCAAAATTTTCAAAAGACAAACCCACGGGGTCCATCACGCTGTGACAGCCGTAGCAACTGGTTCCTTGGAGTCTGTGCTGGGCCATGCGCTGGCGGATCATGGATTCATCGGTGAGATCTCCGTTCATGGTACTGGGGAGGGCCGGCACATCGTTGGGTGGTGCCCCTGGCGCAGAACAGAGGATGCGATCGAGCACCCACTTGCCGCGACGGACGGGTGAGGTGTGTTCGGCGCTGGAGTTCATCGCTAAGATCGAAGGCTGTGAGAGAATACCCGCGCGATTCTGGTCCAGGGAGATACGTGTGAATTGCGTGGACTGAATTCCCGCCACTCCGTAGATCTGGCTGATATTCTGATCGGCGTAGGTGTAGTTCGCCGTCAAGAAATTCATGACGCTTTGATTGCCGAGGAAGATGCTGTCCATGAAGGTCAAGGTTTCATTTTTCATGGAAGACTTCATGCTTGCATTCCACAGGGGGAAGCGGGTGGTGTCGAGAGCGATGGAATCAAAATTATTCAAGCCCACCCACTGTGATCCAAAGATCCGCGAGAGATAGGAGGCCTTGGCATCTTTCAACATTCTTTGCACCTGGGCCCGCAGAATATCAGGATTTTGTAAAGTGCCGCCGGCAGCGGCCGCAAGTAAAGGAGCGTCTGGAATGGATCCCCAGATGAAAAACGAAAGGCGACTGGCCAGCTCGTAGTCCGTGAGGGGCAACTGAGCCACCGCGGTGGAGGGAAGATCATAGGTTCTGAAAATGAATTGCGGTGACATCAGGACACCACGAACCACCAGCTTCATGGATTCGTTAAAACTCACGCTAGAAGATTTATAGAGATTGAAGAGTCGCGTGACCTCATCCGCAGTTGGAGTGCGACGAAAGGCCTTGGTGGTGAGAGAGGTGATGATCTGTTTGGCGCAGGTGTCTCCGCTCGTGCAGGTGAGCAGAGGGTTGGGAGTCAGGGCGAACAGAGACGTCGTGACCGCGGAAGCGGCATTATAAAAGTCTAAGACAATGGCGGCTGATAGGTTCTGGGCTGAGCTCTCCGTGGTGAATCCAGCTGCTCCTGCAGCAGGAGCTGAAAAGCCCGCGGAAAAATCCCCACTCAAACCAAAGAGATCGCGAATGACATTGTTGTATTCAAGTTTGGTGATTCGCTGTGCATCCACGGGCTTCGCACCCAGAGAGCACTGCTTTCCGCACTGTTGTAGAGCAATCGCGTTGCTTGTCGAAAGGGCCGCGGTCAGCGAGGCAATGTCACTGGAGGAGAGGTTGCTCGAAAGAGTGGCCATGGAGGGAACGCTTCCAACGCCGGGGCCTAGGGCTATTTTTATTTGTTGTGAGCTTTTGTTGAGAACGGTCGAAGAGCTCAAGGCCCCATGGCAACTCGAACAATTTGTCTGATAGAGGATGCTCCCTCCACTGACGAGCGATAGGGTCGGGCTTGCACAAAGAGAGGTGGAGCTGAGACTGTCTTCGGAAGGAAGTAATGGAGCGAGCTCGCTGCAGTTTTGAAAAAGAAGAATCAAAGGCAAAAATCTACCATAAACAAAGAGGCGAGAAAGACGGAGACGAAAAGACATTCGCTTCAATTGCATGGTATCTCTCCTGTCCGGTTTAGTTGTCCCCACTCAAAACTTAACGGCATAAAATGAATAAATCTTGAATCAAAATGTCTCAAGTTCGAACGATGTGGAAAAAATTTTTCGCGTAATTTTGAGACGTTGAACTTCTCAACTAAATTTCCAACCTTAGAGCGTGTTTAATCCAACCTTAGAGCGTGTTTAAGAAGTGTTGAGTCGAGAAAGTCGTCGTAGCATGAGGTGTGTCATCGCTGCGTAGATCATCGCTTCGCTGGTATCCGTGAAATATTCGTAGTCCTTACTCAATCTCCTGTATTTTCTGAGCCACGCGAACGTCCGCTCCACTACCCAGCGCTTTTTGAGCAATACGAAGCCTGGTAGAGTGAGGTGATCATGAAATCAAGGATGATCGTAAATTGCAAAAAGGCGAGCAGAGACACCACAAATTTTTGATAGCCCGTAAAACCCGATGACGAAGAAGCATTTTTATTTTCCATGGCCTTTATTATGGCTTTCTCCGTTTACAAGCGTAAGCGCTCATTGAGCGCATCTGTTGAAATCCTCCCTTCGTCCAGAAGTCCAGGTTAGGTCCTCTCTTAAGTCCTGATTTTGTCCAGAAGCCTGGGTGAAGATTCAATTAAAGCCGAAAAGAAGGCAGGAGTCCTCAGAAAAAAAATGGATCAACTCAAGTCACTGACAAACGAAAGAAGACAGATTTTTGCGGCAGCTATCATCTGCCTGCTCCTTTTATTTTTTGTGAAGAGTTGTTTTTTTTCAAAGCAGGCAAAAATCGGTCAAATTACTTTTCAAGAAAACGATTCACGGCATAAATCTGCGAAGGAACAGGACTGGGGCCAGGCGCGAAGGGATGAAGAGATTATTCTAGGTGACTCTATCTTGACCGGCGCCGATTCCCACGTGCATGTGAGTTTCGATCGGGGTGGCGGTGTCGCCATCGACGAAAACTCCTTGGTTGTTTTTCGGGAAATCGAAGGCCAGCAGGTGACAGATCTGGTGCGAGGAAATTTTCGTCTGAGCATTGATGGCGTTTTGAAAGTGGTTATAGGCGGAGAGGTTGTTTCGTTTTACGGTGCAAAGTCAGAGATTCAGATATTTTTTGATCGAGATAAAAATCCTCAAGTGCAACTCATTAGTGGCGATGTGGAGGAAATCAAAGGTCGAAACGGCAAGCCCATCCATCTCTTGCCTCGGGATGTGGCCGGTGAAATCCACATGTCGCAGCAACCGCCTCCTCTGAGTTATGTTTGGCATCTCTACGATCTTTATACGGAAAAAGATTTTAGCATCCTGGAAAGAGAGGATCGTCCGATCCTTCACAAGCTTCAGACGGAATTGATTTGGCCACAGGCCTCAGGTCAAAAAGCTTTGATCCAAATTTCAAAAAATTTAGATTTCAAAGAAAGAATAGAACTTGCGTCAACCACCGGCCGAGTCCAGCTCACGAGCATCGTCATGGGCGAGAATTTTTGGCGAGTCTCTTTGGATCAGGGATTGAGCTGGTCCGTTCCACAGAAATTCACGGTCGAAGTGCGATTTCTCAAAAATGCAGAGCCTCATTTAGCAACGACAAATCAAGATGTTCTCCTGAAAGGAGATGTCGTCACTGTGAATGTGAATCTACAGGCGCCTGTTGGGACTCTGGGTTTCGTGGCGGAAGCTTCATTGACTCCCGATTTTGATCCCGAAAGCACCAAACTTTTTTGGTCACCGGGCACGACACCGCGATTGTCCTTTTATCATCCAGGAACTTTCTATTACCGGTTTAAGACCGTCTCCAAAAATCAAGAGTTGTCGGTCTGGTCCGTCACGCAGAAATTCAATGTGCAAAAAGCAGAGGCTCCCGTGTTAGCGCCTCGTTTAGGCCAAGCTAAAAAATATCGCCGCAAGGTTAAATTGATCCAATTGGCGCAACGGATGGAAAAAGTGCCTCAGGCGATTGGGAAAACTGAGGAAAAGCCTCCACGTGAGCCGAGTGCTGTCGAGAACACCACCTCCATGAAATGGGAAGAAGTAAAAGAAGTCCCTGCCGTCAATCATCGCTATCGCAGTTCGCAGTTTTCCACCCAGACTTTTCTGTGGACCTTGCAGTCCAGCCAACAGTATTACCAAAAACAAACGGCTCCGGTGGCCACGGGAATTGGGATTCGCGGGCTGACGTGGTTTGATAACTTGGGACTAGAAGGAATGGTCAAGGCGGGTCTTTTGGGTGTCAACCAAGCCGGTACCCAAACGGCCATGAAAGACTTCGAAGCCCGGGCCTACTACCGCTTCGTGCTGGGGCTTCCTTTTAATTTTGTACGCGAGCTGCAAACGTCTCTCTTTGGTGGCTACGAGATTTACCGCAATTCGGGCGGTCTTTACGCCAGCCAGTATGACCTCATGAAGTTTGGCACAAGTTTAGAGATTCCTCTTTCACAAAGATGGGGAACCGGCGGGGAGTTCGTTTATGGTTTGGGTGCCGATGGCAGTTCAAAGCAAGAGATCGCGGGGCATATCAATTATTTCTTCTCTCATGAATGGTCTTTGGGGTTAGGATACCGGCTGAATTTCTTTACGGCGGGTTCGCCAGCATCGGCTCCGCAAGGATTTCTGCCTTACAAAGAGGGTTATTCAGAGGCCAATTCGGTTTTGAATTATTATTTCTAATTTATTGTTTCATTCTCCATTGCTCAGCCTCCATACTAAATACATGATTGAAAAGTCCCGCTCATCAAATGGTCTTGAAAAAAAATATTTTGCTCATCATTTCGCTCCCAGACTAGAACTCTGAAAAATAGTGGATAGAATTAGTTGCAAGTTGCAACTAATTCTATGTCCGTAACCTTTCATCAGAGGCTAACCGATGAGATATGCGCCTTTTAAAAATTTACGACCAAGTGCTTTGGCTTTCTTATTGACTGGGACTCTGTCGGCCGTGTCCTTAGCTGCGTCCGAAGGGAATCCGCCCCAAAAGAATTTGGAACTCAAAGAGGCCGTGGAAAAAGCTCTACAGAACAATCCATCTTTGCGAGAGGTTCAGGAGCGCATCAATCAAGTCGGCACGACGATTCCTCTCGCGCGGGCCAATATTTTGCCGAATCTTTCCCTCGTAGGAACGGGCTCCAGGCAGCGGGTGGCCGACAATGTGGTGAGCACCACGCGCGCCGGTGACAATCCTTACGATCAATATTCGGCTTCTTTGAAATTAACTCAACCCTTGTTTCAAGTGGGTGCCTTCGCGGCCGTTCATGCGACCGAGAAAGATTTTTCAAACAGTAAACTCGATGCTCAGATCGCCGCTCGTGATTTGACCAATGGCGTTCTCAAAGCCTATTATGAAGTGGCCCTTAGCTCTCGCAATCTGCAGACCTTGATTCAGCAGCAAAAAATTGTTCATGAATCCTTGGGCGTTGCTCAACGCCGTGAAAGATCCGGACGGGGGCAGCTTTTAGATGTTTTACAGATCAAAACGCAGCTGGCCCTCTTGGACGGCCAAATTTTGACGGGCAAGGATCAATTGGATGTTTCAATCGCCAATTTAACCAATTTGCTTGGTGAAAACAGCAGCGAAAACCATCAGATCCAAATTCAAGACAAGTTGGATGCGCCCGAGATTGCCGAAGTGGACAAGGATGTGGAACCCAAGAAAAACAGCATCTTTGAAATCGAAAAAGATGCGAACATCCTAGAAAAAATTGAAGATCAAAAAAGTGTGGCTTGGGGACAGAATCTTCCGACCTTGGATCTCGTGGGCAGTTATAATTACAACAGCTACAGGCCCGCCGATCTGTTGAACCAATCGGGATTGTCCTGGACAGTGGGATTGCAATTGACCATTCCCTTGTTTTCAGGCTTCAGCTCGTCTTACCAGCAAAAGTCCCTCCTTTCTCAACAGTACCAAACGGAGTTTGATAAAAGATCCGTCGAAAACAATGTCTCTCTGCAACAGGTGACCAGCCGCAAAAATCTCGAGGCCGCACGGCACTCCATCGAAACGGGGACAGAGGCCTTGAAGCTTGCTATAGCCTCTTCCAAAGAGGCCGTTCGGAATTTCAGGCTCGCGACGATTGATTTTTTACAATTGCTGTCGGTGCAACAGGCCTTTGTGCAGGCTCAGCAAGCTCTTGATACCGATAAATACAATTATATCGTCGCGCTCAGCAATTACTACGTCAGTTTGGGGCATGATATGAATCATTTGGTGCAAATTTTAGATAAGGCCAATCGCGAATGAAAAATCGCGACGCTGATTTGGCGACAGCGCTCATGGAGGTCATACCACGGGCGATGCGGGAAATAAAGGCCAGCAACCGTTTTTACAGCGGCGAGGTTTTGAAGCTGCCCCAGTTTCGTGTGCTCGCAAATATTTGGCGCCAGCCCAAAACCAACAAAGAGTTGGCCGACGATATCGGTTTGAGTGTCGCCGCGATGTCGAGAATCATCGGTCATTTGGAAAAAAAGAAACTCTTGCAAAAGATCCAGAATCCGCGGGACCGCCGTGAAGCGCACGTGAAGATCACTCGCCAAGGCCTCCATCTGTACAACCAGATTCGTGCGAAGACCGGGAAAAAAATCCAGCAACGGATTGCCAAGCTCAATGAGAGCGAAAAAAATATTTTAGAAAAATCTTTTTCACTGATCGCACGGATCTCCGAGCCGGCGCCGTGAGAGATCTTTTGAAACGAGGAACTTTATGTCATTGCCGTCAACGTCGATAAAAAAACCTGTATTTGCGTGGATGATGATGTTCGCGCTGCTCGTTTTCGGTGGCATCGCCTTCACGCGTATGGGGATCAGCCAAATGCCCGACGTGAATTTTCCGGTAGTGAATGTCTCATTACAAATGGACAATGCCGCTCCGGAAGTCATGGAAATGGACGTGGTCGATATCATCGAAGACACGGTCATGGGGATTGAAGGCCTTAAGAACGTCACCTCCAGTTCGAGCCTTGGAGTGGCGAACATCACTTGTGAGTTTGATTTGAACCGGAATATCGATGTGGCGATGCAAGAGGTGCAAACGCGCATCTCGCAGGTGGCAAAGCAACTTCCCACGCAACTCTATCCTCCTGTCATCACCAAGACAAACCCCGAGGATCAGCCGATTCTTTGGGTGATGGTGACCACCGACGGAAAAGTTCCCATGTACCAGCAAATGATGTATGCGCGGAACACCCTCAAAGACCAACTCTCAACCGTGGCGGGGGTCGGAAATATCGTGCTGGGGGGCTATGTTGATACGAACCTGCGCGTTTGGCTCGATGAAGACAAGTTGAAGAAGTATGAATTGGCAGCAACCGATGTCACCGCCGCCATTACGGCCGAGCAGGTGGAGCAACCGGCGGGTCGCATCGAAAACCCTTTGAAAGAATTCAATATTCGCGTTTTGGGCGAGGCGACTTCGCCTGAAGACTTCAGTAAAATCCATATCAATAACCGTGCGGGCGGGCCTAGTTACAAGCAAATTGAAATCGGCGGAGTCGCAAAGATCGAAGAAAATATCGCGGACTTCCGGGCGATCTCCCGTTACAACGGAAAGCCCGCGGTGGGCTTGGGGATCGTGAAACAGCATGGTTCCAATGCGGTCGCTGTTGCCGATGCCATCTACGAAAAGGTCAATCGAGTGAGACCCACCTTGCTTGCGGGCTACAGCATGGATGTGCGCATGGATACGACAAAGTTCATTCATGAATCGGTGAGCGAATTGAATTTCACACTCGTTCTGTCGGCTTTGCTGACAGCCGTCGTTTGCTTTTTGTTCCTGGGTTCTTGGTCTTCGACCTTCAACGTTCTTCTGTCGATTCCGACGTCAATTGTCGGTGCTTTCATTGTGCTCTATTTTATGGGTTTCACCCTCAATACCTTCACCCTCTTAGGATTGTCTTTGGCGATCGGGATCGTGGTGGATGATGCGATCATGATGCTTGAAAATATCGTTCGCCATCGAGAGATGGGGAAAAGTCGATTGCAAGCAGCCTTGCAAGGATCTGAAGAGATTACTTTTGCGGCTATGGCAGCGACTGTTGCGATCGCGGCGATCTTCATTCCCGTGGTCTTTATGCAGGGAGTGGTCGGAAAATTTTTCTTTCAGTATGGAATCACGGTCACGGCCGCGGTCTTTCTGTCATTGTTGGAAGCCCTCACTTTAACGCCCATGCGGTGTTCGCGCTATCTTTCTTCCGGTCACGAGAACCCTACTTTGATTTTGCGGGTGATGGATCGTTGGATGGAATCCTTGGCGAGCAGCTACCGCAACGCTTTGGCTTTTCTTTTGAAAAGACCTTTGCTAGCCATTGTGGCCTCGGTTTTATTTTTTGTTGGTTCTGGATTTCTACTCATTCCTCTTAATAAGGAATTGATTCCGGCCCAGGATCAATCGCTCTTTCTGCTGAACATCCAAACTCCGGTAGGAACGTCCATTTGGGCCTCTGACGTGGCTTTCAAGAAAGCAGAAGATTATCTAAAGGCTCAACCCGAGGTTCAAGATTATTATACGACGATTGGTAACTACAACGGCAGCGACATCGTAAACGCCGGCAATATTTACGTGATTTTGAAGCCAACGAAACAACGCAAGCTCACGCAACGTCAGGTGATGGATCGAACGCGACTGGATCTGATGAAGGTTTTGCCCGATGCTAAAATTTTCAATCAGGATCTTTCTTTAACGGGATTCAGCGCGACCCGTGGTTTTCCGATTGAGTTCACGGTGCAAGGGCCGGACTGGAATCGTCTTGTGGGCTACTCTAAGGACGTCATGACTCGACTAGAAAAATCGGGCTTGATCACCGACATCAACACCGATTATCAAGATGGCATGCCTGAAATCCAGGTGATTCCCAATCGGGACGAGGCCGCCGCGCGCGGGGTGGCGGTGAGCTCCATCGGCCAAGAGGTCAGCATCCTGATCGGTGGGCAAAAATTCACCGCGAACACCCAATACCCCAAAGACGGCCATCGCTACGACATTCGTGTGCGGTCCATCGAGAGCCAGCATAATGATCCGAACGACATCAAAAAACTTTTGCTTTGGAACAATCGCGGAAGCTCCGGTGAAATGGTGAGCCTGGGCCAAACCGCCGACATCAAAGTGGGTTCGGCTCTGCAAATCATTTCGCGTTTGAATCGACAGCGCGCCATTCCGATATACGGGAACGTGGTCGAGGGGAAATCCCAACAGGCCGCGCTCGAGACGGTCGAAAAAATTGCGAGTGAAGTCTTGCCAAAGTCAGAGGGCTACCGCGTGGTTATGACCGGGGGAGCACAGTCCTTCCGTGATTCCTTTACCAATCTCATTTTTGCTCTCATTTTGGGCATTGCCGTTTCCTATATGGTGCTCGCTTCGCAGTTCAATAGCTTCATCCATCCTCTGACCGTTTTGATTGCTTTGCCTTTTAGTCTCTCGGGCGCCGTGGTGGGGCTCTTCGTTGCGCACCAGTCGGTGAATTTATTCAGTATGATCGGCTTGATTTTATTGATGGGTATTGTGAAGAAAAATTCGATCTTGCTGGTGGATTTCACCAATCAACGCAGGACCGAAGGTTCGCCTCCACGCGAGGCTTTGCTGGAAGCCTGCCCGGTGCGGTTGCGCCCTATCTTGATGACTTCCATCGCCTGCATTGCCGGCGCGATCCCTGCCGCCATTTCTTTGGGGCCGGGCGCAGAAACTCGCGTGCCCATGGCGGTTTGTATCATCGGCGGAGTTTTCGTCTCTACTCTGCTGACTCTATTTGTGGTGCCTTGTGTTTATATTCTTTTAGTGAAACTTGAAAGACCTGACGTTGAAGAAGTAGGAGCTTAAAAGCTTGAAAAGTTTATCGGAACTTTCTATTCGCCGCCCCGTTTTTGCCTGGATGCTGATGGCCGCCTTGATTATTTTCGGTTTGATTAGTTTTCATCGCATGGGCGTGAGCCAATTGCCCGATGTGGATTTCCCCGTCGTTAGTGTCAACTTGAGTTTGCAGGGGGCCGCACCCGAAGTCATGGAAAGCCAAGTTTTAGATCCGGTCGAAGACGCCATCATGGCTATTGACGGGATTCGCTCGATCAGCTCGAAGGCGACCCAGAGCTCTGGATCTATTTCCGTCGAATTTGAACTCAATCGCAATATTGACGAAGCCGTGCAAGAGGTCGAAAACCGCATCCAACAAGTGCAAAATCTTTTACCGACGGGACTGCTCGCACCCACCGTGAGAAAAACCAATCCGGAAGATCAGCCGATTCTTTGGCTTGCGATCACGACTGATGATCCGAAGGTCCGTCCCATTGATATGATGATTTATGCCCGGAATACTTTGTACAATCAGTTCGCCACCATCGAAGGGGTCGGGGATATCGCCATGGGCGGCTACGTGGACCCGGCGTTAAGAGTTTGGGTGGATCTTGATAAATTGAAGAAATATGATCTTTCGATTTCGAATGTTTTGACGGCCATTCAAAATGAACAGGTTGAATTGCCCGCGGGACGTATTGAAAATAGTGAAAAAGAATACAATGTGCGTATCCGAGGCGAAACCTCAACGCCTGAGGACTTCGGCAAAATCCGCATTCAAAGCCGACCCAGCGGGATCAATTTCAAACCTACCATGATCAACCAGGTGGCGACCGTCGAAGAAGGTACGGCCGACATCCGCAAGATGTCCCGCTTCAACGGCAAGCGGGCAATCGCCCTCGGAATTTTGAAGCAGCATGGTTCGAACGCCGTGGATGTGGCCCAAGCCATACGTGCGCGGTTAGAAGAAATTAGACCGGGCATCCCTAAGCAGTATGTGGTCGAAGTCCGTTCCGATCAAACGCGTTTTATCAAAAAATCTGTCGACCAATTGAATTTCACTTTGGTGCTTTCAGCTATTTTAACATCTTTGATTTGCTTTTTCTTCTTAGGTTCTTGGACGTCGACATTGAACGTTTTGATGGCCATTCCGACCTCCATTGTGGGCGCTTTCACGGTGTTGTATTTCTTTGGTTTCACTTTGAATACATTCACGCTGCTGGGCCTGGCCTTAGCCATCGGGATCGTGGTGGATGACGCCATCATGATGCTCGAAAATATTGTGCGGCATCTTGAACTCGGGATGAAGCGCAAGCAAGCCGCTTTGGTTGGCGCCGAAGAGATCAAATTTGCGGCTATTGCTGCCACTGTCGCGGTCTGCGCGATTTTTCTTCCGGTGGTCTTTATGCAGGGAGTGATCGGCCGCTATTTTTATCAATTCGGCATCACGGTGACGGCGGCGGTTTTATTATCTTTGTTAGAGGCTCTCACCCTCACGCCTATGCGTTGCTCTCAGTATTTGACCATCCATGGCGGAAATAGTTTTGCGGCCTTTTTGGATCGTTTTTTTCATCGCCTCTCGACGGCGTACCAGCGCGTTCTGAAAGTTTTTATTCGTCATCCCTGGAAAGTTCTCATCGGCACGGTGGGTTTATTCATTGCGAGCATCTGGGTGGGAAAACTGCTGCCATCAGAAATGATGCCGGCTCAAGATCAGTCGCTTTTCGTTTTGCGTTTGAAGGGACCGGTGGGTTCTTCCATTGAGTTCACCAACGAGCGCATGAAAAAAGTGGAAGACTTTTTATCGAAGCAACCCGAAGTGGATGGCACTTTTGCCGCCGTGGGAGGCTTCGGGGGCGATGCCGTCAATCAAGGGCAAATCACCGTTCAATTGGTCGATGTGGATCAGCGCAAAGAAAGTCAAAAAGAAATCATGCAGCGTTTTCGCAAGTCCTTGCAAGGGATGGTGAAACCGATGAAGATCGTCGGCCAGGATCTTTCGATGCGCGGCTTCAGCTCTTCGCGCGGTTTTCCGGTGGAGTTCACGATTCAAGGTCCCGATTGGAATAAGCTCGTTGATTACACCAATCAGATCATGGACGCCGCAAACGATTCGGGTTTCGTGGTCGATTCCAATACCGATGTGCAGGACGGAATGCCTGAGTACCAGATTACGCCTAACCGTGATAAATTGGCCGCCCACGGGGTGACTTTAACTACCGTGACTCAAGCCATGAATTCTCTTGTCGGCGGCGCTATTTTAAACGGCCAAGTGGAGTATCCCAAAGCCGGGCATCGTTACGAGATTGAAGTGCGCCTGATTGGCTCGCAAAGAAATCGCTACGAGCAATTGCGAAATATTCAGGTGCAAAACTACAAAGGCCAGCTCACGCCGCTTTCGGATCTGGTGGATATCACTTTGAAGCCGAGTCTGATGTTGATTTCCCGTTTGAACCGCTCTCGCGCGATCACGGTTTACGCGAACGTCGCCCCGGGCCATTCGCAACAAGAGGCCTTGAAGGTGGTCGAATCCCTGCAGCAAAAAATTCTGCCACCAGGATATTACGTGCGCTTCACCGGCAGTGCCCAGAGTTTCAAGGAATCGATGGACAGTCTTAAATATGCTTTGCTGCTGGGGATCCTAGTTTCCTATATGGTGCTCGCCACTCAATTCAATAGTTTCATTCATCCCGTGGCTGTTCTGATGGCGCTTCCCTTTAGTTTTTCGGGAGCCCTGATTGCTCTGTTGATCGCCCATCAGTCGATCAACATCTACAGCATGATCGGCTTTATTTTGTTGATGGGAATCGTGAAAAAGAATTCGATTTTACTCGTGGACTTCACCAATCAGGCAAGGGCCCGTGGCGAAGACATTCGTGAGGCCATCGTCACGGCCTGCCCGGTGCGCCTGCGTCCCATCTTGATGACGTCTGTCGCGACCATCGCGGGGGCTTTGCCTGAAGCTTTGTCTCTGGGACCTGGTTCGGAAACGACAATTCCCATGGCCGTGGCCCTGATTGGCGGAGTGATCGCTTCGACGATTCTCACCCTGTTCGTCGTGCCCTGCGCATACTTGCTGCTATCGCATTTAGAAAACAGATCCGCAGTCGAAGCAGAAATCGCGGCATTGACGAAGTCGATGTAAATCTCAACCCTTCGCCCTATCTTTCAGTTTGATCCGGCGGAGTAAGCCAATATAAATGTGTATAGGAAATAAAATGATTAAAGCAAAACCCATGAGAAAACTTAACCCAACGAGATGAAGCTTATCGGTGTCGATTCCCACGAGGGCCATACCCAGGGCGAGGGCGATGCAGCCGAAAACATGCATCACGCTTAAGATTCGAATCCGCAGCGGACTTAATCCCAAGCCGTGAAATTCTACGATCCTTGAAATTCCGACGCTTAAAATAGCTAAAGAAAAAATCAGCAGACCGCCGCACAGAATTTGATCGCCGATCGAGGCGTGTTGAACTTTGATTGCCATCAATTGCAGATCGCGAAGAAAACGGTGCCAGGTTAACATTTCAAAATTTCTTTCTCTTTTAATGGCTTGAGCGATTTAGACAATCGTCAAAGTCATTGCCCGTCTCAGGCTGCTCTCACTTGCAACTCAAGCCTAAATCTTTTCCATTCGGTCGGCAGTTGTGAACCCATTCTTGCGTGCAAACCGGTGCATCGCTTTGAAAGGCAAACCAGTGGTAATTACGTCCGCCGCCCGAGGGCTCTGAACCACGTGAGCAAGGATTTTGATTTTGGCGAAAATTCTTATCTTCATCCCAGGTGCGATCGCCTGCCGGAGTGACTAAGCCTTCGCCGGGTTGAAGCAAGCGCACGCTGGCCACATCCGAAAGTCCCCAAGCAAACTTAAGCTGATCGGGGGGCGTGGGCCAAGGCAGGCCCGTGGCAAAGCCCACCAATACCGGTGCGGATTCGATCGAGTTGATCACTGTCTCAGCTGCATCCCCGATTTCGTGCCAGCCTCCGCCAGAAGGAACGCTAAATTTCGCTTCTTGCGCCGGGCTGCGTGGATCAAAGCAGGTGTACAAGTTTTTAAAAGTCGAATCCGCCCCACGTTCAACGAACCACGTGAGGCCGCCACCGACAGCCGTCTTGATCGTGTCCACCGAGCTGCCAGGGCAGTTCTCATTCGAAGGGTGGACTTTACAATTGCAGGCTTTGCCGGGATCTGCCGCCGCGGGTTGCACTCTGTGGAACTCGCCGTGGATACTGTCGTTGTGAAAGACGTTTCCACCCGAATCATTTTTTTTCCAGGCCGAACTATAGGAGTTTTCCAAAAGAACAAGCTCGCTGGATTTTGTTTCGTTTTTTGATCTTTGCCCGATTTGCAAGGGATCCAGGGGGCTCAGACCCACCGTGCGAGAAGGGCCCGCCGCCTTCACCAGATCGGCGGTTGAGTAGACGGGCATTCTAAAATCAATTGGAAAAACCGAGTCCCACGCCTTGGGCTTCACCCAAATGACGTGGCTGCTGGTGACATCGCCAAATTGAGTGGTGGTTGGAACAACCCAGTCGGCCCTCAGCCCGGAGGATTCTTTTTTCAAAGTCAAAGCTTGATCCGGCTGACGCTTAAAGTTTTCATTTGCATTGTAAGTGATCAACACGATTTCTTGAGAGGGAATCGATACTTGGTTGGAAAACCAAAAACTCACCTGCCGCTCGCCATTTTGCAGTCTCGTCAGGGTGGCCGTCATCTGCGGTTCGGAGGCTTGCCAGCCATCGCCCCAACTGAGCGTGGCATTGGTTTGCCCATCGCCGTATACGCGTTCAGCCGTATTGATCATCTTGAGCGGCGCAGAGACAACGGCATCGACCACACCCGTATTTTGCCAAGCCCTGTTCAGTTCACGCGAAACGGCGTTCGCAAAAATAGCTTCCGGGCGCCACTTTTTTTGCGGGTCCTTTGCCCCCTCTTTGCCGCCCCAAGGTTGAGCATCGGCCGCCGTCGGTAACACGGGCATAGTCGCGCCGGCTAAGCTGCGTTTGTGACTTTGCGAGTGGGCAGCTGTGGAGGTCTGCAGATTCTTCTTTAATTTTTTAAGTTGTGCCGGTGAGAGCCCGTGGGTTCCGGTGGGGCAGGCAAAAACGAAGGGGGCCAAGAAAAATACAAAAAGCAAAAGAGTTTTTTTCATAGCCCAATCACAACAAAGAAACCAATCTCGGTCAATGAGAAGTCAGACGGGATGGGCGACGCGGCGGCAAAGGAATGTCCTTTGGCGCAATGAACGCCGATTTCACGGGAGGCTTCACGGCGTCGGCAGAGGCTAGGGGCGCAGCGATCGGCCCGGTGGTGGCATGGGAGGCCGCCGTCGTAAGGGGAGCCTCGCCCAGGGCCGGATTGGAAACAGACACCTCAAGGCCACTCTGGGACTTTTCCATCAAGTCTTTGTGATAGTGCAGAATCAAGCCGCCGTTTTTAAGCAAGGCCATGACCTGCGGAGCGACGCCTTCGGAAAGCGCCGGGCAACCCCAGCTCACACCTAAGCGGTCGTATTTTTTCTTGGTCTGGTCATTGATCGAATTAATGAAATCCTCACCGACGTACCAGGCCCCATGCACGACGATATCGCGATTGTAAGCCTGATCATTGGATTTCTCTAAACCATAGAGGCGCATCATCTCGCCGGAAAATCCGGTGAAAAGATCTCCCGCCAGATAAATTCCGAGCGAGGTCTGTTTAGAGTCTTTGATGTTACTGAATTTGTAAGCGTATTTTTCACCGCTGCCTTTACCGTGGGCGGAGTAAAATTTTTTGACTTCGCCCGTATTCATATTGATCAGAAAAAAGCGTCTTTCAGTCGAGGGCAGAGAAAAGTCGACGATAGCCGCATAGGGTGGGTTTGTTGCAAGATGCACCGTTTGCTGGTCACGGATCCTTTTGTTTTCGTCACAGGTTTTAAGCGAGCCGAAATTATTTCCCAAGCAAACATAAGTGTCTTGAACGAAATCGTGATTCTGATGATCAGCGATGAATTGAAACAAACGGGCGACGGCTGCGGTGGGGACTCCTTGATCCGTTATTTTTTGCATCAGGAAAGCTTGGGGAGCTTGGGCCATCGCAAAAGAACTTATGCCTAAGGCGAGGGTCAGGAGCAAACTTGAACGCATCAGAAACCTCCGAGTGAGAGGTTGCGATTATAGGCGGTTTTTTGCTTTTCCGAAATGACGGAGTTTTTGAAAGACGAATTTCGTTTTATTTTTGTAAGAATTTTAGGGGCTGTCCTAGCCGTTCCCCTTTGTTTCTTCACTGGCACTGTTTTTAACGGCCTCCTCAAGGTTTCTCGCATTTTTGGTCGAGAGTTTCTTAAGAGCTTCCGTAAAGGCCGCTTTGTCTTTTTTATAAAGAGGCAGAATAACCTCGCCAGCGAACCAGGTGGGGTCGTTGTCCAAAGAGAGACTCGCCACCCGCAAGACCTCATCTAACAAAACATCGTCCGTCTTTTTTTGCGTCACTAATAATTTAACGGCGTCCTCTAGATCTTCGTAGACCACGTCGATCTTGTCATCCGTGGTGCTGGGCGAGGCGGCTGGTCCCACGGCGTTCGCTGAAATCTCTTTCAGGATGGCCTCGTCTCGGGCGTCGGCAAAGTAAGTCGGTCCATAGGACTGCATTTTGGCCAAAGCGTCTTTGGTTTCTTTGAATTCCGCCAAGGCCGAAAGCGAGAGAAGGGTCGTTAAGATGAGAATCAATTTAAGTTCTTTCATTTTCATCCTCAGGGCTGAATCATGACGCCAATGATTTTATAAGGTTTACCCATCTTCGCGTAGCGATGGGCTTTGGGCGATTCCAGAAAACTCCGATTTTCAAAATCACTGACAAATTTGCTGTTGGGTCCATTATCCAGCTTGATTTGAATGTCACCGGCCTCGCGCGTTCCGTTCCAGTAAACCAAAATAGCTCCTTTCGGGGCATCACCGGGTTTTTTAATCATGGCACGGTACTTCGGATTGTCGAGCATGTTGATCATCCCCTGCGCCTTCAAATCTTTGACGGCGTTGCGCGCATAAACACCGGGAGGGTAGTGCCTGACTTGGTCTGAAGCCACGAGGGCCCGCTTCACGAACTTGTAGCATTTACCAAGGGAGTGACCACGTTTGTTGCGAAGAGCGTAACGGATCATTTTTTGCGTGCGCTTGCTGTTGCTGTAGCGAGAGACTACGGGGTCATTCGCCCATTTGTTGTTGGGATCCGATTTTTCTCTTTTGCCAGGAGGAGAAATTTTCTCGGCGACCTGTTTGATGTCTTTGTGATTCTTATTGGCTTCGCCGGCTTTTTTCTGAGCCTCTCGGCAGGGAGCGCAGTCGGCATCGGCCTCTGTTTTTTTCGGATCTTTTTTGTGTGCGAGATTGGGGTCCGCGGATTTTGCCGCTTTGGGCTTGCTCGGTTTCGCCGCGGGCTCTGCTGTTTTGGCTTCTTGAGCTGAGGCCTCGGGATCGTCCTTGTCATCGTCTTTCACGGAGGTCCGCAGAACCTCGTCTTTACCTGGCAAATCGACGCGCTTCACCGCGCCTGGAGGAAGAGGCAATTGCGCATCGGCCTCCTTCGATTTGTCGATCAGGGCTTGCTCGGGATCTTGCATCTCGGTGCCGTCTTTACCGGGAAAGCCAATGGCCGGATCTTTTTGCGAGTAGTAGACCCAGGTTTCGTCATTCACTTTCGCGGTGTTCGGTCCCTTGTTGCCCCCGATGTTAGTCAACTTCACGCGCACACCATAAGAACCTGAGCCCAATTTTCGCACTTCGATCACGTCACCCGTTGAACCTTCAGGCACGAGCGAACCCTTGTTTGCCGCTTTACCAAAAAAGTTCATGGTTTTATGGCCATTCATATCAGCATTGATGGTGACTTTTTTAATCTGTTCGACGGCTTCTGAGGAGTCTTCGCCCTCCTCATCGGCTGCCCCGACGGGGCAAACCCCCAGGAAAATCGCGAGGGTGATCAGCAAGATGTGAGATAGTCGTTTTAGTACGGTCAAAATGATACTCCCGTCTTTCTCGTTTCGGTCACTGGCCTGACGAAGTTGAGCGAAAAATCCAGTCATTTTCAGGTCTTGTTGGCAATTGTCAGCTAACGCGTAAAGTCATTGGTCATTTACTAATGTGATTTCAGCTACTTATATTGAGACCGGCTCTTGCTGGACGAAGGTCAAGGATTTATCCTAAGGTGAAGGAGATTTATGAATCAGCGGGTGCATTATCGTCTCTGTCACGTCTGTGGAGAGCTCAATGAGGCCACCAGTTCACTGGTCGTGGAGTGCCGAAGTTGCGGAAAGCACCTTGCACCTTTCTATTATTTTGACGAGAGTAGAGCAATGGGTCTAGCCTCGTCGGCCAGATCCATTTACGAAGAAAAAATGCGCTCTATCCTACCGCATCGGGAGTATCCTCCTGTGTATGGTCTCACGGCTTACTGGGAGACGGAAGAGAGTTAGAAAGCACCTCGGAAAGGCCTCCATGAAAGTCAGCTTGAGCGATATCCAAAAAGCACAGAAGGTTCTGGAACCGATCATCGCCGCAACCGAAGTCAGCCATTCGATCAGCGCGAGCCAGCTTTTGGGCTCCGAAATTTTCCTGAAATTTGAAAACACCCAGCGCACCGGAAGTTTCAAAATTCGCGGGGCCTACAATAAAATCATGAGCCTCACCGAAGATGAAAAAAAACGGGGCGTGGTCGCAAGCTCGGCTGGTAATCATGCTCAAGGCGTTGCCCTCAGCGCTCGCCTTGCCGGTGTTCAAGCGAAGATCATCATGCCCGAAAACGCCTCGCTCAACAAAGTTTCGGCCACACGCAATTACGGCGCCGAAGTGATTCTGCACGGAGAAATCTATGACGAGGCCTACGAGCACGCCCGTCAACTTGAAAAAGAACACGGCTACGTTTTCGTTCATCCCTACGAAGATCCCTACGTCATCGCGGGCCAAGGGACCATTGGCCTGGAGCTGATGGCGCGATTGCCCCAACTTGATTCACTGCTTGTCCCTATCGGCGGAGGCGGGTTGATCAGCGGCGTCGCCATTGCGGTCAAGGCGCTGCGGCCCGAAGTTAAAATCATCGGCGTTCAATCCTCGCACGCCCCCAGCATGTCTTGTTTGTACAACCGGACGGCGAACCCGAACGGCAATAAAAAAATCTCCACCATCGCGGACGGAATCGCGATTAAGAATCCTTCGCAAGCCATGTACGACAATTTCATTTCTAAATATGTGGATGAAATCGTCACGGTGACCGATGACGAAATCGCCGGTGCGATCGTTTTTTTACTGGAGCGGGCCAAGACGGTCACCGAGGGCTCCGGCGCAGCCACGATGGCTGCGGCCATGAACCGTTCTTTGTCATTGGGGCAACAGAGCTGCATCCTCTTGAGTGGCGGCAACATTGATTTGAATATTATTTCCCAAGTCATTACCCGCGGTCAAATTACCCGAGGTCGACTGTGCGAACTTTCCGTGATCGTCGACGATTTACCGGGAAGCTTGAACCGCATGACCCAGGCCCTGGCCCTCGAGAGAGCGAACGTCTTGGAGGTGCATCACGACCGGGTCTCACAAGGGCTTTATTTGCGCGAAACAAAAATTGATTTTGTGCTTGAAACCACGAGCCCTGAACATGTCGAGCGTTTGCGCCAAGCCCTGACCCGTGCCGGTGGCCGCATCCTCTAAATCTCAAAAGCACCGTGAATTCCCCTCACTGTCCCTGGGAGAAATTCCGGGGTTTTTTCTGGCATCGAAATTGGAATAGAATGAGCTCAGAGTTGGATCTCGATCTGAAGTCGAGACTAATTCGGATCGGGCTCTTTTGGGCCGCCCATTTTTGTAAAAAGCGAAGTGCTGTCGAATAGTTTGACAGAGGTTTTCGCACGATGCTGTGAAGGAGATTTCCATGTCGCAAAAGATATTGCTTTTAGCCCTGGCCTCAGGCCTGACCCTCGTGGCCTGCGGTGAAGTGAATAATCTCCACAAAATGAACGACACCACCCAAAAAATGAGTGATACGACCACGGAAATGAACACGACCACGAAAGAACTTTCCGACAAAACAGAGTCGATGAAAAACACCACCGGCGAGCTTTACGATGCTCTTCGCCAAGGGAATACGGTGCAATTGCGCCGGGACGCCTGGAAAGCCATTCTGGAGGCGCCAACCATGTTCCGAAAAATTTCAGAAGCGGGAAAGTACTTTATGTCCTACGAGTTCCAGCTCTGGAACGATAGCGCGCAGGATGCCGATGCGGGACGACGCTCCGTTCTGGCCCAGCAAGCGGCGAAAGAATTTTTCTTAGAGATCGAAGAGCTCGCCCCGCGCGATGGCAGCGTCAATGTTTCGATTGCGCCCGATGCCCAAAATCTGCAAAATATTGAGTCCGCCCAAAATCGCCAGGCGTCCTTCAATGCTTTGGCCATTTCTATGGATCAAATCAATCGCAAGCAAGTTCCCGTTCTGGCCAAAACAAAGCAACCCATGATGAGCATGGAATCCATCATGGAAGAAGCTCTGCTCGCTAAAAAAGATTTGCAGGACGGTCAAATTTTGCCGGAAAATAAAATGACTTATATCCGCGAAGTTTTAGCCCACGAGGAAAAGGCCATCCAAATTTTAAAAACTCGTTATAGCTTATTTCCATTGGTTTTCATCGATGCGGTCACAAAAGTGGGCGATATGGGTTTGCTCGACAAGGGAAAAATGGTCTTGCTGGGTTGGGATCTTGATTTAGATCAGTTGAATACGGTGCAGTTGGAATATTATCAAACAGAAGCACTGGATCGTGCCATCGCGGCCCGAACGATTTTGAAGAAGTTGGGAATTAAAACGGAGCTGGATGGCAACGTAGCAATGCTTTTGAACAAAATGAGAATCAAAGTTGCTGCCCCGAAAAATGCGCAGGTAGCGGCTTTGCAGACAAAACTCATCGATCTGCTGCGCGATCTGCAAAAAAACTAAAATATCAAGGTGGGCTCTGCCGCCGCGTCCTCACCGGGGCTGGCGCAGCACCAAGGTCGAAACGACGAAGGTCAAGCTGGGCTCAGCTTCTGTTCGCGTTAAGGCTCTTTGATTTCTATTTTCTTGGCCCAGCTGCCGCCATGGCCTGAAGAAAAATTCACACAGTCGCCAGCGCGCAGCTCAAGGCTTCCGCTGGCCGCGAGAACTTCTTCGGTTGCGGCGTCCGTTCCTCGCCGCAAACTCACTTGACTGACTTCACCCAAAGTTCCCTGACGAGAAACCTTAGGCCGTGTCTTTGTCAGATCGGCGCGCCACCGCACAATAAGGCTTTCCAACGCTTGGAAAGAAAGGCTCAGACCGCGGCCGCCGTTGAATTCCTCTTTGTCGATAATGGCCGGCCGGTAATCGAAGCGCCGAATCCGCAGAGGCCAATGGCGTTCGATGCGTTCTACAGAAACGTTTTCACGCAGAGGATGATTCGTGGCAAAGTCATGCGCTGAAAGTTCGGCGTCAGCGCCACAGCCGCCGGGCAAGCGGATGAACTGAGTTTCGCCTGTGCTTTTCTGCAGCTCGATTTCGAGAGGGCAGTATGCGCTCATCGCCTTTTGCTTTTTCGTATGGATGTGGGCAAGGGCCAGCGAGATCGCCGTTTGCAAGGCCGCTTTCACCGCCATGGAACCTGCTGAAAGGGGGGCCGGATATTTAGCATTCAAAAGACAGTGAGACGGCTTCGTCACTTCTAAAATTGAAAAAGTCGATGAGTTCATCGTCTCGGTGAAACCATAGAACTGCGCGAGGGCTCCCAGGCAAACACCGTAGGCCGCCGATTCGGTGAGCAGATGCGTTTTGGAAGCGGATGTGCCCGCGAAATCCATTTTCACCAAACCTTCATGGATATCCATTTGCAAGCGGATCATTTCTTTATTGTCTAAAAAAACCTCTACCCTGGTTTCACCGCTGGCCGCTTCAGAAATTTTGTGACGAACCAGATCCCGGGTGCTTTGCAAATAGTCTTTTTGATCCGCTTTGGTGAGTGAAATTTTTTGTTTGCGCAAAACTTTATTGAAAAGCGCCACCTTGGCTTCGAGCTCACGACAAATACCCGTCACCCACGGCGAAAAACCGCTGGGGCACAGAGGATGGCCTGCCATCGCGTCCAGAATAAATTGATTCGGTTTTTTATTTTGATAAATGGGCGTCGGCGGAATACGCAACCCCTCTTCTTCAACGGACTTCGCAAAAATCACCGCCTCCGAAAATTGGCGGCGCCAAGTCAGCCACAGGCTTTGCGGACCCGCTTCGGTGATTTTAACCACGAAGGTCAGCTCGTTCAAAGTGCTGCCCCCACTGTAGGGATCGTTCAAGAGTCCGATATCACCCACCTGCAGGGGCAGATAGGCCATCACCGTTTGCGTTGCGGTCAGCAGAGTGGCGTTGTGGAGGGAATTGTCGGTCCGGATGTAGAGGGCTTCGCCTTCTCCATTGATGAGAGCGGCGTTGAGAGGACAGAAAGATTCAAAAAAATGGTGCAATAAACTTGAATTCATCACTTCGTTTTTCCTGACAACCAGCGAAGGCCCGCGAACACCACGGACCTTGAGTCGATGAAGGGATCTGCATTGATCGTCCACTCGGGGTATTTTTTTTGCAAATCGGGACCTAGCAGAGACGCGAGTGGACCCACCAGGTGCACCGCCGTGGGATTTTGCAAATGCACTTCCAAACCCAGGCGCTGAAGAGCGACTTCCTTGAGCTGCCGGCGAATCGTTTCCACCTCGGTGGATTTTCCTTTACCGACCGAGAGGGAACTTTTCGCTAAGGCCAGAAGGGTGTTTTTAAAACGTTGAATGCCTGCGGGATTGATGCGATCAGCGACAGCCAGGATTTTTCCCATCGCCGGGTCCTCTGCATAGAGATCGAGCAGGGTGGGTTTTTGCCCACGTCCCATGGTCATGGGACCTGGTTCAAAGCCATCATTTTGCAGAGAGAAGTCCAATTCTCCGAAAAGATTTAAATCAATACGTGAGGTGGGTTGAATCTGCAAATCAAGGCAACGCGGATGAGTGAGTTCAACAGGACCCCAATGACTTTGCCAAAAGCGCTCGGACTCTTTCTCGATCCAACTGAATTTTTCAAGACCTAGGTAAAGTAAACTTGGCGCCGTTTCATTTTCAATCACCGCGGTCCGAGTGGAAAACAAACTGCCCAGACGGTATTCCTTTTGATTTTGAAAAGTCTTTTTCTGCGCGCTCAAGAAAAAGATATTTTCAGGCGTGAGAAACTCCTGGCAGGCCGTTTCTATTTGCTCTTTCAATTCCAAAAAAGTTCCCGAGATCGAGGCGTTCAACGTATTGGCCCGCCACCGCGTGATTTCTTCATTGTCGGAGGGCTGAGGCACAAACACATCAAAGCCCCGCTCCTCAAAAAAAGCCTGGGCTTTCTGGAGATTCTGCGGCTGCAGCTGAGAGTGCAGGAAGTGGATGCAGATGCGTTTGACTTCGAGGGCTTTTAATTTTGCCGCCAGGGTTTCTAAATCGTCGAGAGAGAGTTCCTGCAGGACTTCGCCATCGGCAGAAGTTCGTTCTTTCACCGGAAAAATCATCTCGGGATTTGAAAGACTTTGTTGCGAGGGGTGGTGCGAGCGGATTTGCAGCCAATTCTCGAAACCCTCCGTGACCAATTGGGCGACCGAGCCCCCTAAACGGTACTCCAGAATTTTTTCTAAAAAGCGCAGACTGACGAAAACTTTCTGCGGTTTCAGGGCGCGATGTGTCGCCAGGAACGCCGGCAGAGCCGATTTCAAACTTTCGCGCGAAAAATAAATGCGATGTTGAGCTAAATTTTGCGGGAGGAGAGAAGGTCGGGTGGCGTCGATGAGTGAAAATTCAGCAAAGGATTCATCCACGCTGATGCCCAGATAGGTGGATTCGGCCGACTTATTTACAATGGGGGCTACCAATTTAAGGCACTCCTGCTTGAATCTCTATTTGAATATTGTTAATACTTGACCGCTTTATATATCAGGTCAAAAGGTAATTGTAGCGAAAACACAAGAGGCAAGCTTGAAAGTTTCACCCGAGATTCAAAATATGGTCCCCTATAAACCCGGAAAGCCCATCTCGGAAACCCAACGTGAGTACGGGATCAGCCAAGTTTATAAATTGGCAAGCAATGAAAACCCTTTAGGCCCCAGTCCCCGGGCCCTCGCAGCCGTTCGCCAGGCGCTCGATCATCAACACCTTTACCCCGATCCTTCGGCTTACGATCTGCTCGAAACCCTTTCACGGGAATGGAACCTGCCGAAGAACCGCCTAGCCATTGGCAACGGCTCGGATGAGTTGATTGATCTTTTGACCCGGATTTATTGTGAACCTCACGATGGGGTCTTGACCTCCCAGGGGGCTTTTAATGCCTACCAAGTGAGTGCGGCAGCCAACCGGGCTTGGCTGCACACCGTGCCGCTCACGCCAGGCTTCGGTTTTGATCTCGAAGCGCTAGCCGCTTTTTTTATGGAACATCACCAGTCTAAAAAAATCAAACTGATCTTCGTCGCGAATCCCAATAATCCCACCGGCAGTTATGCCACCCAGGCCGAGATGGAAAGGTTTTTCTCGGTGGTCGGAAATCGTGAGGATGTGCTGATCGTTTTTGACGAGGCCTACAATGAATTCGTGCGGGCGCAGGATTACGTTTCGGCGCAAAAATACCTGCTGCAAGTGAAAAACCTGATCGTGCTGCGGAGTTTTTCAAAAATCTACGGGTTGGCTGGTTTTCGCATGGGGTCTATGATGGCACCGGTCGAAGTGATCGAAGTTTTCAATCGCGTGCGGAAGCCTTTTAATACCAACGATTTAGCTCAGGTGGCCGCGAACGCCGCCATTCAGGATCGCGACTTCGTCCAAGCTTCTCAACAAATAGTTTGGAAAGGACTTGATTACTTTTATGAATGTCTAGAAAGATTGAAGCTGCCTTACATTCCGTCCCAGGGGAATTTCGTCATGTTCGATACTCTTCGTGATGCGACTCTGGTGAATGAAGCTCTGCTGAAAAGAGGGATTATCATGCGCCCGCTCTTGAACTACGGTTACAAGACGCAGCTGCGGCTCAGTGTGGGTTTAGAAGGTGAAAATCAGGCGGCGATGCGCGCGCTTGAAGAGGTTTTAAAAGAGATCCCTCAGAGCGTTTAGTTCAGATTGTTAGATTTCAGATAGTTCAAGTGGAGAGATATGGGAATGGTTATTACAATCGACGGGCCAGCGGCTTCAGGAAAATCAACGGTGAGCCGGGAGCTGGCGAAAAGATTGGGTTGGCAGTGGGTTTCGACGGGCGCCTTTTACCGCGGCTTAGCCTATGTGGCTCTGCAACTGAATATTGAGCTCGATGACATCCATGGCCTGACCGAATTGATCTCTTCGCCGGTGTGGAGCGTGCGCATGGAGCACGACCGCACCCACGTCTATTTCAAAAATCAAGATGTCACCGACCAAATTTCTCATGAAGATGTGGGCTCTTTTGCGAGTCGCATCAGTCATTATCCCGATGTGCGTAAGGCCTTGCTCGAGTCGCAACGGCAATGCAGCGCCGGTCCCCAGGGATTGGTGGCTGAAGGACGGGACTGCGGAACTGTGGTTTTCCCCTCCGCCACGGCCAAAATTTACCTCACCGCTTCGAGTGAGCACCGGGCGGCCCGCCGAGCCGCTGAGCAAAATGCTTCGGCCCAGGATATTATCGAATCGCAAAAGGTCCGTGACCAACAGGATTCCACCCGCCAAGCCGCTCCCTTAGCCATCCCGGAGAAAGCTTATGTGGTGGATACGACAGAACTTTCTCTCACTGAAGTGGTTGATAAAGTGGAAGTCTTCGTCAAAGACAAAATGTCCAAATAGGCCGAGGGGAGAGCTTTGCCGTAACCTCCCCGCTAAAAGTCCGTCGCGGCCGCCTTAAAAAACAGCAAGATCACGCGAATTCTCTTTGACGAACAGGGGTTTAGCTTTGTAAACCAGTGACTCGCCAAACGAGCGAAGAAAGGTACGAGTGGACACCCAATGGGTATCAACGCTTCAAGCGTTGAAGGTCTCACAACCCAGGCCTTAACCATGTCGAGGTAGCCATTACGTAGGAGGTAATTATTATTAATATGGGGAAAAACATGAACAAAGCCGCACTTGAAAAACAGAAGGTCCTTGCATTTCTCGACGCCGAGGATTCAACGGTCCCAGAAAATCCAGGAATCTATGGTACAAAAGCTGAACGAGGAGATTTCGACGAACTCTTCAAAGCGACCATGCAAGAGCAAGATTTCAAAGTGGGCGACGTCGTCACCGGAACAGTTGTTGAAGTTCAATCGGATTATGTTCTCGTGGATATCAATTATAAGTCTGAAGGTTTGATCGCGATCAACGAATTCCGCATTGTGGATGGCGTGCGCGAAGTGAAAGCCGGCGACAAAGTCGAAGTTCTGATCGACCGTATCGAAAACGAAAACGGCATGATCGTTCTCTCGAAAGACAAAGCAGACATGCTGCGGGCTTGGACCGATATTTCTAAAGCGGCTGAAAACGAAGAAGTGATCGAAGGAACTGTTGTTGCTAAAGTCAAAGGTGGCTTGAGCGTCGATATCGGGGTGAAAGCCTTCTTGCCTGGATCACAAATCGACCTGCGTCCCGTTCGCAATATGGACGTTTACATCGGTAAAAAATATAAATTCAAAGTGATCAAATTCAATAAAAAACGCGGCAACATCGTTCTTTCTCGCCGGGCTTTATTGGAAGAAGAGCGTGACAGTCTCCGCTCACAAACTCTGGACACCATGAACGAAGGTTCGATCGTGACCGGACTTGTGAAGAACATCACCGATTACGGTGCGTTCATTGACTTGGGCGGCATGGATGGATTGCTGCACATCACAGATATGTCTTGGGGCCGGGTGAAACATCCTTCCGAGATCTTGAATGTGGGCGACGATATCCAAGTCAAAGTTTTGAAGTACGACAAAGAAAAAGAACGTGTTTCTTTGGGTATCAAACAACTGCACGCGGATCCTTGGGAATCGGTCAAGGCTCAGTACCCTGTGGGCACGAAACTCCGTGGCAAAGTTGTTTCTTTGGCTGAATACGGCGCATTCGTTGAACTCGGTGAAGGCATCGAAGGTTTGATCCACGTTTCTGAAATGTCTTGGACAAAACGCGTGAAGCATCCTTCGCAAATCGTCAATGTGGGCGATGAAGTTGAAGTCGTTGTTCTTGAAGTGGACACCGAAAATCGTCGCATCAGCTTAGGCATGAAACAGCTTCAAGCCAACCCATGGGTTGAATTGAAAGAATCTTACCAGCCTGGAACGATCATTGAGGGCGAAGTGAAATCCGTCACGGATTTCGGGGTCTTCATCGGCATCGAAGAAGGCATTGATGGACTTGTTCACATCTCTGACTTCTCTTGGACAAAACGAGTCAACCATCCTTCGGAAATGTACACCAAAGGACAAAAGATCCGCGCGGTTGTTTTGGGTGTCGACATCGAAAACGAAAGATTCTCTTTGGGTATCAAACAACTCGAAGGCGATCCTTGGGCAAATATCGAGGCCAAATACGCGATCGGCACTCAGCATGAAGTGAAGGTCACGAAAACAGCTGACTTCGGCGCTTTTGTGGAACTTGAATCTGATATCGAAGGTCTGATCCATATTTCTGAACTGACAACGGATAAAATCGGCGCGGTGGACGAGTTCATCAAACCGGGGACTCTGTTGAAAGCGGAAGTGATCACCATCGATAAGGACGCTCGTAAGATCGGTCTTTCTTCTAAATTGGTCAAACTCCGTGAATCTAAAGCGGACGTTGACGATTACGTGAAGAAGGCGACGGCGACTTCAAAATCAACTTTCGGTGATCTGTTCGCCGATCAGTTGAAAAACATGAAGGCCGATCCGACACAAACGACGAAGCAATAGGCTTTCGTTTTCAAGGAAATTCGGAAAAGGGAGAGGTGGTGACACCTCTCCCTTTTTTTATGGTGTGTGGGGAGGGGATGCTACAGCTGTGATTGTTCTGCGATGCTACGGCCATCCATGAGCAGGCTGTTTTCCGCCCGTCGTGGGCGGAAAATTTTGGAAACAGGGGAGGTGGATGGAAGGATTAGATTGGTGGTCCTTTCCCCATTTCCTCGATCTGAATCGCATGGATGCGATTCAGAAAGGCCTGCTCACGGATGGCTGTAGCATCGCACCACCTATCACCGCTGACCGGAGCCGATTCTCAAACGAAGCCCCCACTCCACCCCCGCACAGCGTAAACCCATTTGACATAAACCCCCTTCCTTGGGACGCTAGTCACCAGCTCAAAATTCCCCTGGCTTGGATCTCTCTTTAAGGAGACTTTATGAAAAACAGCCCCTTCAAAAAATTCATCGTCGTCATTCTCGTCTTCATCGGGCTCGGAGCCCTCGTTCGTATGGCCACCTCATGGATGAATGACGGTGAAAAAACGGTCTCGGCCAAAAATTCCATTTTGCATATGGAAGTGGACGGCGTGATCATGAACGGCAAAAAGTTTTTGAAAAATCTCAAAAAATACAAAGATAACGACAAAATCAAAGCGATTCTGATCGAAATCAACTCTCCTGGAGGCGCGGTCGGTCCTTCGCAAGAACTCTTTACCGAAATCAAGCGCGTGCGCGAAGAGACCAAAAAACCGGTGATCTGCGTTTCGACCGGCATCATGGCGAGCGGCGCCTACTACACGGCGGCGGCCTGCGATAAAATCATGGTGGCTCCGGGCGCTTTGGTAGGCTCCATCGGCGTGATCATGGAATTTGCGAATCTGGAAAAACTCTATGATTGGGCGAAGGTGTCTCGCTACTCGATCACCTCGGGCCGCTTCAAAGATTCGGGCGCGGAGTACCGAGGCATGCGCGAGGACGAGAAAGCCCTCTTTCAAGACATGATCAATGAAGTTTATGGCCAATTCAAAAAAACCGTGATGGACGCCCGTGGCATCAAAGAGGATGTGATGAAAGAGTACGCGGATGGCCGCGTTTTCACCGGCGCGCAGGCGGTGAAACTTGGTTTTGCGGATGAACTCGGAACCTACGAAGACGCGGTTCGTTTGACCGCCACGGTGGCTAAACTCGGCGACAACTACGAAGTCTTTGAAATTCCTAAAAAGAAAATGTCGATCTTTGATCTGGGTGAGTCGGGCCGTGATGATGATTTGAATAGTCTCGCCGAGTACGCGGATGAAATGAAGTCGGCGAAATCGGATCCCTTCGCGACGGTCGCCAAAAAGATTTTGAAAACACAATTTCTCAATCAGCCTCTGTATTTGATGCCAGGCTACTGGGAGTAGTCGCTCTTGAAAAAGAAACTTCCTCGTCTTTCGACGAAGAAAACCTCCACACGAAAAAGCTCTGCGGTCTCCGCGGGAGCTTTCGTGCAGATCGGCTCTGACATTTGGCCCATGGAGCGGGATGTTCTTTTTCGGCCCGACCGCATGAAATACGTGCGTAAATTGGTCAAAGCAGACGGTTGCGTTTTCTGTCGGGCGGCGAAGGAAAAAGCGGAGTTTGAAACTCTGTGCGTCTATAAAACCAAGCACTCCATGGTCGTCATCAATAAATTTCCTTACAACAGTGGTCATCTTTTGGTTTTACCTCTGCGACATTGCGGCGATTTATTGAAACTCAAAGAAAAAGAATACGCCGATCTCAACGCAACCATTCGTAAGTCCATGCAGGCCCTCAAAGATATTTACGAGCCCGGCGGGATCAATCTGGGGCTTAATCACGGAGCCGTGGCGGGTGCGGGCATTCCGGATCATTTGCATTACCACCTGATTCCGCGTTGGTCTGGGGACCTTAATTTTTTCCCCTTGATCGCTGAGACCAAGGTCCTTGTTGAAAGTCTCGAGCAGACATACAAGCGTCTTTCGAGTTATTTTAAGAAGCATGAGTAACAACAACCGTGGAATGAACATGAATATGTCCGTGCCCTTTACGCCCGTGGTGAAGTGGCTGATGATCATCAACGTGGCGATCTGGTTTATCCTTCAAGTGGTCGTTGAAGGATTCATGAAGGTTCCCTTCACGAGTTTTTTCGCTCTCTATCCTGGCAAAGTCCTCTACGATTATTCGATCTGGCAGCTCTTCACTTATATGTTTTTGCACTCCATGCAGGTCACCCATATTTTATTCAATATGCTGATGCTGTGGTTCTTTGGGGCCGAACTCGAACAGCGCTGGGGCGCGAAGTTTTTTCTTTTCTATTATCTTTTTTCAGGAGTAGGGGCGGCTGTTTTGTACTGCCTCGGCATTTGGATTTACGCCCTCGCCACCAGCTCGCAGCAGCCGCTGATTGTTCCGGTCATCGGGGCTTCGGGCGCGATCTTCGGTTTGATGCTCGCGCACGGGATTCTTTTTGGTGAACGCATTGTTTATTTTTTCATGCTCTTTCCGATGAAGACGAAATACTTTGTCATGGTCATGGGAGCGGTGCAGATGGCCTCGATGATGACCTCGGCCGTGAGCGGCGGAGAAGTGGCTTACCTGGCTCATTTAGGTGGCCTAGCGGCGGGCTACGTCTGCTTGCATATGCGCGGAGCTTTTTTGATTTACGAAACCAAAAAACAGAAGAACAAGAACAAAAAAGGCCGCAATCTGCGCCTGGTTGTCGACAACGACAAATCGAAAGAAGCCGAAAACAAAGGCCCCCGTTACTGGAATTAGGTTTTGCCGCGCAGACCCTGGCGCAGGTATTCAACAATTAAGGACTGATATTTCTTGCCGTCGGCTTTCGCTTTTAGCTTAAGTGTGCGCAGAATGTTGCCAGGAATTCGCAGACTGATCGCGACATCCTTTTCGCTCGCCATGACCCGAATGCTCTCTAAAAACTCAACGGCTTCTTCGAGAGAAATCTCGCGAAGGTTTGTTTTATTTTTTTTCACGGAGCTTCTCGTTGATCATTTCGACGTCGATTGAGAAAATTTAGATTTTCAAAGGCATCGACGACTTCATAAAGGAGCATGGAGTATATTGTATATACTCCTCAAGTCTGTAGGGTCTTATTTTGTGGCTTTTAGCGGGGTTATGGGGACTCCGTTTTCGTTGATTTGTTCTTTTTGGGGGAGGAAAGGAGAACGAGGAAATTGATTCGACGAGTCATTTTATTTGCGAGGGACCTATCGCTCCTGAAAAAACTGCGTTATACATGACGACTCGGCCTTCAAACAGGAGCACCTATGTCTTTGTATAAAGCGATGCAAAATCTGAAGTATGATTCACGATTGACGGAGTTCAATTTGGCGACAGGCCAAATCACTTCGGAAGATTGGAAAAAGCACTTGGATAAACTTCCCGACATGGCTCATAACATCGAAGCATTGAGCATGGAAAATAATGATCTCGATGATTTGGAAGAGACTCAAGATCCGCACTAAGCGGCTCTATTGAGCGCTTGAACTGACGGTCGTCGGCGCCTTGGCCGGTGACCACTCTTCGCGAATAATACGGTAGCCATCGTCTTTGTGAATGGCGTAAATCGTTTTCACTCCATAATCCGCATGCTGATTCGACTCATAGGTTTGCAGAGTCTTGATGATCATTTGATCGTTATGAAGAATGATATAGGGCTGCGAAAGCGCGACTTTGATGTATTTGTATTTTTCCTTCAGGTCGGCCTTGTGCGCCTTCCATGAATCCAGATTAAAACCGGGTGCCGTGAAGCTCGGGTCATAATACCCGATGTACTTGTCGATATCTTGAGATTCCCAAGCCTGGCGCCATTTTTCAATGAAAGCGTTCAGATCCAAGCGCCGCTTCTGGTGCTCATCCCGGGTCACGTAGTTCACATGGTCAAAAATTAAAATCGGTGTTTCGCGCAGCTTGATGTAGTCACTCAATTTACGAATGACTTCATTGCGAACCACCACGCAACCACGGGAGCCGCGAGTGAGGGCAACCGTATCGGGAATGGCGTGCAGCCAAATGCCCGAGCCTGTTTTGTTTTCGCGACGATCAAAGAGATTGGGGTAATTGGTGGTGAAAGCAATGGTGCCGTATAAATTGAAAGGAATTTCTGGCTGTTTGAGGCGCTTTTCTAAAAAGTAAATTCCTTCAGGAGTTCGGGCATCATCCCTTTTGGTTTTATTGCCGTCGTTTTTACCGATATCCGTCGGGTACTCATCCACTTTCTGGATGGTTTCACCATTGCGGGCAAAGACGCTTAATTTCCTTTGGGCTTTATCCACCAAAAGGACATAACGGGAAAAGGCTTCGGTCTCGGAGATCTGCAAAAGATCCGAGGGGAGCATATCGACCACTGTCTTATTTTGAGATGAAGAGGGGCTTTCTTCCTTTGCAGCGTCCGTTTTCATATCGCTGCTCGCTCCGGCGAGAGGAGATGAAAAGAGCAGCCCGAGACTGACCGTCATACCGAGCGGGATGGATTTTTTTAAAAGTCTAACGCGCATCACTCTATTATGCCGCTGGGAGGTGGATTCTTGTCAATAAGGATCACGTTGCCCCCATCTTTGTCTGTGAAGATGTCTACGAAATAGACGTTTTCCGACGAACTCGCGCAACTTAAATTTTAGCCTTTGATCTTAAGACCTTGGCCTAAGGCGCCGATAAAGAGGAGGTCAAGGGAGTGAATATATGGCAGCAGCACAACAAGACCAAAAGGTCCCGGCCTCGCCCAAAAAGACGGGTTTGATTCTGCAGGTGGTTTTCGCCGTCGTGAATCTTTCGGTGATGGGCTACGGCAGTTATTTGGTTTACGCCTCTACCATCGGCTGGACAAATCCTTCGATCAGCGAAGAGGTGGAAGAAAAAGAAATGGCCTCGACCGCAGCCGAAGAAACGGCGGGTCCTTTGATTTTTACGATGGATAAATTCACGGTCAATCTGGATGGAGAACCTAAAAGGACAATCCGCCTCGAGGTGAATCTGGAAATGCTGGGCAAAGACGGCTTTGAAGAAGTCATGTCGTCAGATAGTCGAGCGCGGGCGCGGGACCGTATCGTGCGTTTGCTGAACGAGCAGAGTTTTTCAAATTTAGAAAGCATTCAAGGCAAACTTTTCTTGAAAGACAAAATAGCGACCGAGATCAACGGCCTCCTGAAAAAAGGCGTGGTGAAAGACGTTTACTTCTCTGATTTCGTCGTCCAGTGATTTCGCTCCTAGCCTAAAGCCGAAGAAGAGTTGCCAAGGCCCTCTGTCAGTTAGAGAATGAATCAACTCTAACTGACAGGCGAGCACCATGACTAAATTGATTTTTTTCTGTCTTCTTTTTTGCAGCCCTCTTTTCGCGGCTGAGAAAAACCCCCTCAAAATCTCTCTTCCGGTCACCCGTTTTCAGTTGGACAACGGTTTAAGCGTTTTGCTTTTAGAAGATCATTCTGTTCCCATGATCAGCTACCACACCTGGTACCGTGTGGGCTCGCTCAATGAATCGAATGGCGTCACCGGGGCCGCCCATATGCTGGAGCATATGATGTTCAAAGGGGCCAAAAAATACTCAGGTAAACAATTTGATGATCTTCTTCATGAAAATGGCATCACGAACAATGCCTTTACCACTTCAGACTATACCGGCTTCTACGAAAATCTTCCCAGCGGCAAATTGGAACTGATCATGGATTTGGAAGTGGATCGGATGAGTTCCCTGGCCTTGCGGGCCGAGGACTTAAAAAGTGAGAGGGATGTGGTTAAAGAAGAGCGCCGCTGGCGGGTCGACAACAATCCGCAAGGGGCTCTCAACGAACTGATGATGGGGACCATTTTCCGCAATGATCCTTACGGCTGGCCCGTGATTGGCTATATGACGGACATCGAGCACTACGATGTCGATAAATTGCGGTACTTTTACAGTACTTATTATTTGCCGAACAACGCCGTTCTGGTCATTGTCGGGGATTTCGACACGGCCAAGGTCAAAGAGTTAGTGACTAAATATTACGGACGACTGCCGTCGAAACCCTTGCCTCGTCCCACGGTGGTGAAGCCAAGCACGCAGACCGAAGAGGCGACGGCGTTGGTGCGCAAAGATGTCCAAAATACGTCATTCCTCGTCGCCTTCAACAGCGTGCCGCAGGGGCACCCCGATATGTACGCTTTGGATTTGGCCGCGAATCTTTTGGCTTCTGGAAGCTCCAGTCGGTTGAACAAAAGACTGGTGTATCAAAAACAATCCGCGACGTCCGTATACGCCTATAATTCCACTCTGCGAGAGGCGGGCGTTTTAATTGTCGGCGTGAATTTGAAGCCGGGCGTGAAGCCGGCAGAGACCTTGGGTTTGATCTACAATGAGATGTGGAAAATGCGAAATCAAAAAATTTCGGAAGAAGAGCTCGCCAAATTGAAAATACAAATTTTGAAGGAGCATGTCGATAGTCTGCGGACCATGGACGGCAAAGCTCGCGCCCTCGCGGTGAATGAAATCATGACGGGGAGCTACGAGTCTCTGTACACGGATCTTGAAAAATACCAACAGGTCACCGCGGAAGACATCCAGCGGGTCATGAACAAGTACACGGTGCAAACGAACCGAACCATCGTCACGCTCGCGCCGAAGAATGCTCCTCCGTCCGCAGAAAAGAAAACTCCTTCCGTGCCCGCTCCCGACTCTTCGTCTGATGAAAAGGAACAATAATGAAAAAGACCACTCCACTTCTGTTTCTCGCGGCTTGCATTTTGTCAGCTTGTTCTAGCTCCCCTAAGAAGGAAGTGAAAAAAGCTCCGGTCGAAGCCTACAAAGCTTTCGGATCAGGAAGTTTCGCATTACGTCCTCTCAAAGAGGTGACCTTGGACAATGGCCTGAAGATTATTTTTATCCATGACGACACCTTGCCACGCATCAGTCTCACGATGCTTTTTAAATCAGGAGTCTTGCAGGATCCGCGGGGACTTGAAGGATTGAACGCGATTACGACTTACTTGTTAGAGCAGGGGACACAAACTCGATCGGCTTTACAGCTTGCAGATGATTTTGGTCAGTTTGGTTCGGAAGCTAATCTGACGCCAGGCTCTGATTTTAGCTTGGCCTTTGCGGATAGTTTGTCCTCTTCCGGAGAAGAGCTTTTGAAAGTTTTCGCGGATATGGTGATGAACCCGGCCTTCGCCGATAAGGAGATCGTCCGCATGAAGTCGCAGATTCTGGCGGGCCTGCAAAAGAAAGTCGACAATCCCTCCAGCTATGCGGATGAGCGGAGCGAATCTTTCTTATTTGGCGCCCATGCTTATCACTATGATACCAACGGCACTCCGGCGGCGGTAAGAAAAATTCGCAAACAAGATATCATTCGCCATTACCTGATGTATTTCAGACCGAATAATTCCAGCCTCGCGGTCGTCGGCAGTTTCGGTGACGATTTTGAAGAGCAGACCAAGGCTATTTTCAGCAAATGGACCAAACGCAATATCCCTCACTTGGAGCAAGAAAAGATCCCCGCGGTGGACGCTTTGAAAATTCACCTGGTGACGAAAAAGAATTTGCAGCAGGCTCAGCTACGCTTGGCCCAAGTGGGAATGAAGAGAAATGATCCGGATTTTCTGAAACTTCGCGTGGCCAATGAAATTCTCGGGGGGAGCTTTGCCAGTCGTCTCAATCAAAAGGTCCGGGCCGAGCTCGGTTTGACCTATTCGATCAACTCAAGCTTCGACAGCCGCGCGGACGGCGGGATGTTTGAGATTAGCACGTTCACGAAGAACGAGACCGTCGAAAAGACCCTGAACGAAACTTTAAAGGTGATGAAGGATTTCGTCGATAACGGCGTGAACGAAAAGGAATTACAAGCCGCAAAAAATTTATTGATTGGCCAGTTCCCCAGGGCCATTGAAACATCCGACAAGACGGCCTTTAATATTCTCGCCCTCGATTTCTACGGCATCCCGAAGAGCTATTTAACGGACTATAATCGCAATATTGAAAAGATCACCCTGAAGGACGTGAACGACGTCATCAAACGACGCCTTTCCGCCCAGAACTTCAAGGTTTTGATTTATGCTGATCCCAAGGTGGCGAACCAGCTGAAGGATCTGCATGTGCAAAGAGAGAATATGAACTGAGGGGAAAAAGCACGACGGCTAAGTCTTCTCCTGCTGCGCCAGCGTTTGGTAGAACAGCTCGGCCAGAGCTTTCGACTCGGTATTTTTCTTATAGTAATAAATCAAATCGATCTCGTAATGCAGATCCTTGATGTGCACGCGGCTCAATCGACCCGAGCGCACTTGTTTTTTTATCGAGTGGGCCGGCAGAAAGCCCCAGCCTAAACCTGTTTCGATCACGCGTTTGAGGGTTCCGACGTTGGCCGATTCGAAAATCAAAGAGATTTTCAGGCCCAGCTGAGCGATCTTTTGACTTAAGAGTTCGCTGAAACCGGGGAACTCATCGGTGAAGTTCACGAGTGGAAAATCACCGAGCTCCTTCAGGGTGATCTGTTTCGGTAGGTCCCCTTCTTTAGTTGCACCCACGAGCCACATCTCTTCTTTCAGTAAAAACTTTTTCTCGCAGTCATCGAGAGCCGCTTTGAATTCGGTCTCCACTTCCGGAATGATGATGACATCCAACTGGCCTTTCTTGAATTGGCGAATGAGTTCTTCGCCCTTGGCGTAATCAATGCGCAACATCAGTTCGGGGTTATGCCGCATCAAACGTCCCACAATGGGACTCATCAGCTGTAATCCAATCGAATTTAAAGTTCCAATCCGCAGCTGGCCCTTGAGTTCGGCGCCGATGGATTTTATGGCGATTTCAGCCTGCTGGGTGAGCTGGAGGATCTTGCGTGCATACTCAAAAAGAATCTCACCCTGAGGCGTGGGCTTAATCTGACGAACTCCCCTCACAAGAAGCTCGACACCTAGATCTTCCTCCAGGTTGCGAATCTGCTGGCTGACGGCGGGCTGGGTGAGAAACAACTTGTCGGCCGCGGCTGTCATGCTGCCCTCGCTGATGACCGTCACAAAAGTTGTCAGCTGATAAAGATTCTTCATTGGATTCTTACTCCTTTTATCATTATACTTAACTAGTTGAACCAAGGAACGAGGTCATACTGCATGAGACTACTACTCACATCGCTCGCACTCATCTTACTTACTTTTCAAGCACAAGCAAAAGTCTTTCGTAACGCTTACATCGCTTTTGAAATGCCCGAGACATGGAAGTGCAACTTAGAGCAAACAGAGTGGGTATGCCGCAGCGAAATGTCAAAGGAGTCGAAAGAGGCCATCATCATCTTAACCGCCAAAGAAGTCGGCCCCACGGATTCTTTTCCTCTGTACGAAAATCACCTCAACGGCCCGATCAGCTTAAATCTTAAAGGGGGCGGCACCGCCCTTTCGAAGGTCGTTTACAAGTCTAAAAACGTGCAAATCAACGATCAGCCTTGGTTGGATGGATTGCATTTGGGTTCAGAAGTTCCTAACTACTTCACGCGTTACTTAGCAACGATCAAAGATAAAATTGCGATCCTGATCACCTTCAGCGCGCATAAGCAGTATTATACAAAGTACAGCCAAGACTTCTTCAAAGCCGTCATGAGCTTACGCGTGATCGCGGCTAAAAATATCCTTTCCCGTCCCGACCTAGGTCCTATTCGCCCCGGTTCAGAAACTCTCGGTGCTCCAATCGGCAGCGCGATGCCGAGTGATATGCTGGGACCTGAAGAGGGCGCAAAGGCAAACGGCGGTGGTGGCAAGGGTTTATTCTTAGGTCTAGCCCTCTTACTCGCCGCGGTTGGTATCTTCCTGTTCATGCGAGCGAAGAAAAAACGCTAAGCGATGTTGGTAGCGGTATTATTTTCTTGGCCGTGCGGAGACGCTTCGTTTAGCAGTGATTGTTATGCGAGGCTCGTCCGTCCATGGAGGCCGTTCTAAATGCCTTCGTGGCGTTTAGAACTTGGTCCTGGGATTTTCTTTCCGGCTCGTTTAAAAAATCACGGACTCGGGTAGGCCTAATCGGGCGGCGATGATCCGGACGATTTCGCTCGCGGTTTCTTCGAGCGCCCGCTCGGTCACGTTGAAGACGGGCCAACGGCGATTTTGTTTGTAGATTTTTTCGGCGTATTCGATTTCCTTCGAGATGTGCGCCATCGAGGCGTACTCGCCGCCGGTGTCCTGGCCAAATTTTTCGAGGCGGTTCTTGCGGATCCGCTGCAAGGAATCCATATCGATGATCAAGCCCACAATTTTTCTTTGATCAATTTTAAAAAGTTCTTCCGGCAAGGGAGTGTCCAGAACCAAAGGGACGTTCGCGACTTTCCAGCCCTTGTGACTGAGAAAAATCGAGAGCGGCGTTTTGCTCGTGCGACTGATTCCCACCAGAACAATGTCGGCCTTATCGATTTCGGCAAAGGTTTTTCCGTCATCATGTTTAACGGTGTATTCGATCGCTTCGATGCGCTTAAAATACATATCGTCAACGGCCCTGAGGATTCCGACATTGCTTTCAGAATTGACGCCGAAATAAGTGTCCAGCGTGCTGAGCAGAGGTCCTAGTAAATCAAAATAGGGAATGCCCTTCGCTGCCGCGAGCTCGCGAATTTTCGTTCGCATGGCGGGGGAGGCCACGGTGTAAGCAATCATGCCGCGCTGCTGGAAGCATTCCTCAATCAGAGCTTCGGTTTGAGCCTCGGTGCGGACATTTTTGCAACGAACGATGTTGATATCGCGATTCGAGTACTGGACCAGAGCGGCCCGAATCATGGTGGCGGCCGTTTCGCCCGTGCCGTCCGAGAGAATATAAATCGTAAAAGTTTCCATCAATCCGCGATTCCGTTTTGTAAAGCGCTCTTGATTTGCGCGATATGCTCTTTGAGCCACAGATCGGGCAGGGCTGACAAAAGTAAAAATGAAAAGTCGCCGCTGATTTTGATCAGCAGGCACTGCAAATGATCTTCGGGATCCAAAAAAGACAATTGCAATTTTCGCAGGAGCGAAGAGGCGGGTGTCCGCAGAACACTGAGAACTTCAACATGGGGAAGTTTGATGGCTGTTTTACTCTGCTTTTTGAGCGCTTCGGCGTGGCCTTTTTCAAAAGTGGCTTGGGCCGTCCAACGGCCATCCTGATTTTCAAGCATCACTCCGGCGTCAAAGAACAAACTCATCCGCGAAAATAAAATAACGATGCGATCCAAGTGATCTTCGGGAAGGCCGGCCGAGATCCCGCGGATCAAAGAAATATCGCGACTGATTTCAAATTTAGTTTTCAGATGATCTTTTTCGCGGCGACTTCCAGGTTCGAAGTCATTGTCCAATAGGGACTCTAGATGCCGACGGATTTGCGAAATTTTTGAGACGATTTTTTCCAAGGCGTCACCCCTCTCTGTCTTTATTCTGAGGGAGGGGGAGGTCCCGTGGCAAGTGCGAAGAGCGCCCTTGCAATCAGTCTAAAACAAGGCTGTAGTCTTCGAATTTTTGCGACTTCTGCCAAAGGTTCGCGTACTGCCCGGTACTTTGTCCAGGGGGGAGAAAAACTCGGTAACTGGGACTTTTGAGGGCCTCCCAAATTTTTGCGACCTGAGCGAGCCACGCGTTCAGATCCCCCGAAAAAGGGATCACCGCCACCCAGCGATTGGGCAGAAGATCATGAGAAGCGATCAGCAAAGGCCCCCCACGGTTCACGCGAACCTTCTGTCGTTCTAAACCTGTTTCCTCTAAAATATGATCGACCTTAGGGGCGAGAGCTCTGGTTTCGTGGCGCTCGGATCGGCAAATTTGAAAATTAAGATACCAATCAATTTTTGTCGACCAGCTGGAGTGCGCGACATCGGGAAGAATCCAGAGATCCGCTCCGGGATTGAAAGCGCTGGCCTGAGAAAGAACACTCACGGCCATCTAGTGGCTCCTGCCAATTTGATCGAGCAAGCCATTCACGAAACTCGCGGAGTCGGTCGTGCCATATTTTTTTGCGATTTCGACCGCTTCGTTAATGACGATATTTTCTTTCAAGGGATCTTTAGCGAATTTCATTTCAAAAACCGCGACGCGCAAAATATTGCGATCGATGGTGGCCATGCGATCCACTTTCCAGTGTGCGCTGGAGGACTGGATTTTTGCATCGATTTCAGTTTTGAAATTCTGCACACCGCTGACAAGTTCGTCGGCATAGGCAATGATCTGCTGATCCAGTTGGTGCTCAAAAACTTCTAGAAAAGTTCCGTAGCTAATTTGCGGGGCAAACTCAGTTTGAAAGAGGACCTGGAGGGCGAGCTCCCGGGACTGTCTTCGCAGTGTCAAGTTCATCATCTGGCTTCCCGTCGTAGCTCACAGAGCCAAGACTTAATTGTGGGTTGGTGGTGTCGACAAAATCAAGCAGCTCGGTGTCTTCCAATGTTTCAACAAATTCCTGAACATCCTTGAAAGTGCGGTACACGCTCGCGAAACGAATGTAGGCCACATCATCGAGTTGTTTGAGTTCGGCCATGACTTTTTTGCCAATCAAACGCGAAGAGATTTCGTTCTCACCTCGATTGATGACCCAAGAGGCGATACGCTCCACAATGCTCTCGATCAAAGTCAGGCTGACCGGTCTTTTCTGACAGGCGGCCTGCAGTCCCCTGAATATTTTTTCTTTACTAAAAGGTTCACGGCGACCATCTTTTTTGATGATCATCGGAAAGTGGAGCAAGAGAGTTTCCAAGGTCGAAAAACGCGCCTTGCACTCAAGGCACTCGCGTCTGCGGCGAATGGATCCCTCTTTTTGCACCCGGGTATCTAAAACCCTGTCATCACTATGTCCACAGTAAGGGCATTTCATAAGGCCGACATTAGGGAATGGCCTCCTCAGCGTCAATGCTCCTTCGTATTTATGCTAGGCGTTAGTGGCGGGCAGAAGCTTAAGCTTTTGTTAGAAAGCGGGTTAAGATGGGAAATCATCACGGGGGTCTGCCTTGAAAGCATTTTCTGTTCTTTCCATTTTGGTTATATTGTTCGGTTTTGGTTGGGCCCATGCCCAGCAACCCCATGTGGGCCGCCAGCCCGCCAGCAAGTACTTTGAAAAACAACGTGAGCCGGCCACTGCCGCCGCCGAAAGCGCTTCAGCCGATGTGGGACCTTCGGACCACTATTTGGCTTTGCACATTGGAACCTACACCAGCTCGCAGGCCTACGAGTGGGGAAAGCACGGCAAAGAAGAAGATGTGGGCGGCACCGACATTGGATTGACCTACCGAATTGGCGAGTGGCACAACTCCATGGACATGAACGTGCGGGTTGAATTTGAAGAATACAAAGTCGCCGATCAGAAGCCCACGAAGTTGTCATTTTTGCCCTTGATCACCTTTCCCGATGCGACATCTAAATTTCCTCTTTATTTTGGGGCGGGAATTGGCCTTGGCATCTTCACCAAGCAAATCCCCGAGGAGTCGCCTTTATCCCTCGATTATCAGTTGGTGGCGGGGGCACGTTTTTTCAATGTCTTTGAAAACACTGGTTTCTTCTTGGAATCTGGTTTAAAAAACCACCTTCTCATAACCTCAAGTGGGCAGCTCAACGGCGTTTTCGTCGCGGGTGGGGCGGTTTTCACTTTTTAAGCTTTTAGGATCTGCGTGAAGATACACCGTCACCTCGTTGAAGAAATTTTGATGGCTCTCGATTCGATTCTTCGCGAAGGCCAGCGAGCGGACAAGGTGATCGAAAAAACCATGAGGGCCCACAAAAAATGGGGCGCCCGCGATCGCAAGTTTTTTGCCGAAAATGTTTACGAAGTGGTGCGCTGGTGGCGTTTGCTCGCGACCTTAGCTGAAAGCGAAGACTGGTGGAGAATTTGGGGCACGCACTGGTTGCGCGGCAATCATGAACTGCCGCGCGACTGGCCTGAAACGGATGGGCTGAATTTAGACCGCATCCGGCAACTTGAAAAGAATCTCACCTCGTCTGCCGTGCGTGAATCCTTTCCCGATGCTCTCTATGATCTTTGCGCCGACGAATTAGGAGAGGATTGGGCTGCCATCGCACGGGCTCTCAATAAACCTGCCGAAGTTTTTTTGCGCGCCAATGCCCTGAAGACCAACCGCGAAAATCTGCAGACCCGTCTCGCCGAAGAGGGAATTGAAACCGAGGTTTTGCCTCAGGCGGAGTTGCCTTCGGCTTTGAAATTAAAAGAGCGAAAAAATACTTTTTCCACGCAGGCCTTTCGCGACGGTTTATTTGAAGTTCAAGACGGGGCTTCGCAGATGATCGCGCCCTTTTTAGATGTTCAGCCCGGACAGAGGGTGATCGATGCCTGCGCGGGCGGCGGCGGTAAAACATTGCATCTGGCCTCGCTCATGCGCAATAAAGGCAAGATCATCGCCATGGATATTTACGATTGGAAACTGCACGAAATGAAATTGCGGGGGCGAAGGAACTCGGTGGACATCGTCGAGACACGCCTCATCGATTCGACCAAAGTGATCAAGCGCATGAGCGAATCGGCCGACCGGGTTTTACTCGATGTTCCTTGCTCGGGCCTGGGTGTTCTTCGGCGTAATCCCGATGCGAAGTGGAAGATCACGAAGACTGAAATTGATCGCTTGCATATTTTGCAGCAGGAAATTCTCGGTCTTTATTCACAGATGACGAAAAAAGGCGGAAAGCTTGTTTACGCCACCTGCAGTATCTTGCCTTCCGAGAACGAACAGCAGGTTCAGACCTTCTTAAAAGGCCATGGGGACTCTTGGACTTTGGTCAAAGAGATGCGCTTGAGGCCCGATCGCGAAGGCTTTGATGGATTCTACGCCGCTCTTCTCGAACGCAAAGCCTAGTTTGTCACTCACCAAAGAATTTTGAAAATCTTTACAGCGGCCGCTCCAGGGACATTACCTTGAGTTATGCGACGCAACACCTGAAATTTCCTTTAATTTTGCCCCAAGCCTTGGTACGACCACCGCATTGTAGGGGGTTTCATGGTTAAATTTATTTCTGTTGTCTGCTTAAGCATCGCTCTTTCCTCTTCGGCCTTTGCCGTTGATCAAGCCTATTTCCAAATCAAAGATGTGAAGATTTCGAACGTCACAAAAAAGTACAGCTCCTATATGCTCCCTTACGCCGAAGCTCTGCCTTTGAGCGACTGCAGCGGTATTAAATCGACGTTGAAACAAAACCTTTTGTTCGCAGATCCTCAGCCCAATGGCTCTATTTTGGATCCTTTGAACACGATCGGCGTGGTGGTTGATCAAATCATCAACATTGGTAAAAAAATCTGGACAATCGTTGAAGCGGGTAAACCCGTCGTCAATTATAAAAGCGATACGGCGAATGCTCTTCCACGTGGAATCGCTTGCTGGACAGATATGGGTGGATGGACGGTTCCTCACTCCCAAGTTTACAAAGTCGACTACACCAATTATCTCGGCATGAACGTTGTGAGTTTTGCTTACCGCGTGACTTTCACGGCCAAGGGAAATGTGGATGGCATTGGCCAATACATCACCAACGCGACATTTATGCCGGCGGATATCAGCGTGGCATGGGGTTTCACTTTTGATGCCCAGGCGACGATCCCTTCGGTTTTCAATCAAGGAACGAAAGAGGCTCCTTTGGCGGGCATGCAAATGAATCTGAATTGGAAAGTCACTTCTCCTTTGTCGCACGTCGAGCAATCGGAGTCTTTCTTCGCGAGCGGCAACGACACTTTGATCAAACTTCAATAGATCTTATGAGGGAGTCGGTCCCGGCTCCCTTTCTCTTTTTTCTTAATATTTTTGCTTTACAGAATAAAACAGGTCTAAGATCTGACTTTGACTCAAGTCAGATTAAAAAGGATCCGCGATGGTACATGATTTAAATCCCTTTCTATGGAGAATTTCGGGCGAGTTCGGGGTGCGTTGGTACGGTCTCTCCTATATGGCCGGTTTCATCTGTGCCTATTTCATCATCAAATGGCTGGCTTCTCGACAGCGTGCGGGTTTGACAACCCAAATGGTCGGCGACTTCATCACCTACGGAGCGATCGGAACTCTGGTGGGCGGCCGCTTGGGATATTGTTTGTTTTATGGTCCCGATTTATTTTTGAAGTTTAAACCGGCCTTTCCATTTTGGGGCGTCCTGGCCGTCAATGAGGGCGGCATGGCGAGCCACGGGGGCATGATCGGGATTGTGGTTGCCTGTTGGTTGTATGGTCGCAAGTATGGCGTCAATATGCTCTATCTTTTTGACCTCGTTGCGGTGGCGGGTCCCGTGGGAGTGTTCTTTGGGCGCATCGCAAATTTTATTAACGGTGAGTTGGTGGGTCGTCCCTCTGCGCCTGATTTTCCTCTGGCCGTGCGCTTTCCCCAAGATATCTACCAATGGCCTAGTTTGGACTTTGCGCGTTTGTCCACCTTGTCGACCGTGGTTGATAAAATCGGCATCTCCCGGGAGCAGTGGCTTGAGTGGTGCGGGAAATTCCGCTTCGATGCAAATGCTCGTGAAAACGTGTACGCCACTCTCACCAAAATCGTAGAGAGTATTCAATCTGGGAATACGGCGGCGAAAGAGGCCATCGGGCCCCTCTTAACTCCACGTCATCCCTCTCAACTTTACGGCGCCTTGGGCGAGGGTCTATTGGTTTTCTTAGTTCTATTTTTCCTGTGGAGAAAACCGCGCAAACCAGGCTTCATCGGCGCTTGTTTTATTTTGCTTTACTCGACCGTGCGCATTTCTGACGAGTACTTCCGCATGCCCGATGTGCAGATCGGCTTTCAATGGCTGGGTTTGACGCGAGGTCAGTGGCTCAGCATCGGTATGTTCGTGATCGGCTTGATTTTGATGATCCTGTGGACGCGGGCGAGCTCTTTGACTATCCCTGGTTGGAATCGTGATCAGGACGTACGGATCTCGCGGAAGTAGATTTTTTTGAGGAGAGAAAATGAAGTTTTTTTGTCTGACCGTGATAAGCCTTATTTCGGCCGCAGCGGGGGCTCGATCTAACACCGAATATTATTTTCAACCGGCCGGCGGGCGCTCGCTCGCGGAAGTTCAGTTCGAAACGGTTTCTAATCCGGCCAAAATCACCGTTGTGGGTGGAACGGGTGGAGAATCTAATTTCGGAACGACCACGAATGATATTAATTTACGATATGCATACGGATTATCCGACGGAAATGCGATTGGAGTCTTCACAGGTTTCGGTTCATTGAAATATTCCATTGCAACAACGGATCGAAATGCTTCAGGCTTGCGGGACGTGAACCTCTTTTACAAGGGTTTTTCCGACATTTGGCATTACGGGGCCATTCTAGGAGTCAGCACCTCTAAAACAAAAATAGAAAATGGTTTTCCGAAAAACCGCAGCAGTGGCGGGCTTTCTGTGGGGGCGAACTTGGGTGCGATGTGGTCTTCAGGTGCTATGAATTACGGCGCTGATTTGTCGTATCTGCATCCTTTCGAGCGCTCTTACGATGATGGTACGAAACTGACGAGCGGAAGTGTTTTAAAATTCGCTCCCTTTTACGAATACAATTACGGGATGGGTTTCGTTGGCGCAGAACTTTCTTATAATGTGGTGAGGGATATGGCTGCGAAACAGCCAGGCCAAGCGGATGTTGAAGTGAAGGGCCAAAATTATGCGGCTCTCAAATTATTTGGCAGCTATGACTTCAATGAGAGTTGGACGGGCCTGTTGAACCTGAGCGCAGGAATGCATAACGACCATGATTACAATGACAAGGGGAATGCCGAGAAGGCCTACGTCGAAACGGGGATTAATGTGGCGATTCGGTGTAATTTTTAAGGCCGCGAAAATTCTAATCTGCTTCTACTCCCGTGCTCCGAGCCGAAGCGCACGATGCGCTTCTTTAATTTACCTTGGAACGCTTCCCTAATCGTGGCGTTTAAGAAATGGAAATTGGGGATTCGAGGGCATGCAATGCCTAAAAGTTCTCCCACTCAAAGCCTAAACAAATCCTTCTGCAAATCCGCACGGGCGACGAGCGCCTGCTCACCTGAATTCAAATTCTTCAGCGTCACTTGATTCTGCTGCACTTCCTGCGAACCTAAAATCACCGCGAAGTGGGCGCCCATTTTCGCGGCTTTCTGCATTTTCTTGCCCATTTTTCCACTGAGAATATTTTCGACCCGTAGATCGAAACCACGCAAAGTCTGAGCGACGCTCAGGGCAGCCATTTCGCCTTCGTCATCGGCGCCTATCACCGCGATCAACGCGGTTTTGTCTTCAATAAAACTTTTGGCAGTGAGCTCAGCCAGTCGCTCCATCCCCGCACCCCACCCGACACCGGAAGTGGCAGGACCACCCATCATTTCGATCAGGCCGTCGTAACGGCCTCCGGCGAGGACGGTGCCTTGGGCGCCGAGTTCGGTGGTGGTGAATTCAAAGACGGTGTGGCAATAGTAGTCGAGGCCACGCACCAAGTGCGGATTTTGTTTGTAGGGGATTTTGAGTTGATCGAGGCCGCGCAGAATGTCTTTAAAAAAGAGTTTTGATTTTTCGTTCAAATGCTCATTCAAAGTGGGTGCGCCGGCAATGAGCTCGCGATCCTTGGGGTCCTTGGAGTCGAGAATCCGCAGCGGATTTTTTTCAAGGCGAATTTGACTGTCGGGCGAAAGTTTTTCGCTGTACTGCGAGAAGTATTTCACCAGGGCTTCGCGATACTGGGTACGGCTTTCCTGATCGCCCAGGGTGTTGATTTCCAGCTGGCATTTTTCCGTAAGGTCTAATTTCTTGAGAAAATCCCAGGCAAAAGAGAGAAGCTCGACATCGGCAAGCGGGGTCTCTAAGCCCAAACACTCGGCGCCAATTTGGTTGAACTGACGGTAGCGACCTTTTTGCGGGCGTTCGTAGCGAAACATCGCGCCCGAATAGTAAAGTTTCAAGGGCAAAAGTTGCGCGAGTCCTTCGGAAACGAAGGCGCGGGCGATACCGGCCGTGCCCTCGGGCCGCAGAGTGATGCTGTCGCCGCCACGATCCAGAAAAGTATAGGTCTCTTTGTTCACCACATCCGAAGTTTCGCCCAACGTGCGGTGAAAGACTTCCGAAAATTCAAAAAGAGGCGTTTCAATTTCGCCATAGCCGAAAAGACGAGAGGTTTCGTAGGCCGTTTCTTCGACAAAGCGAAGCATTTTGTTGTCTTCTGGCAGCAGGTCTCGCGTACCGCGCACTCTCTGAAGCTTATTCATACATATCCTTTGGATCCACTATTTCTGCAAATGCAAATGAATTGCTTTGCTTTCCAACTGTGGCGTACACTTCATGCATTATGCAAAAGTACGTCGTCATTGGAGTGTTTATCTTAGCGGTGATTACCGGAGCTGTCATCTATCAACGTGTTGGTCTGCATAGTGGGGGCGTCGGGATAGAAGTGGACTGGCGCCTCTTGGGCGAAATGGATTATATCACCGGTAAAACTCCGAGTGAGTTGAAGGCCTTGGAAGGGCAAGTCGTGAAGATCCCGGGCTTCATGGTTCCTCTCGAAGATTCGCAGCAAGAGGTCACCGAGTTTTTACTCGTTCCGAGTCCACAGGCGTGCATTCACGTGCCGCCTCCACCGCCCAACCAGATGGTTTACGTGAAAATGCAGACCACGGGTCATCAAGTGGCCTTCGGCCCCATCTGGGTTTATGGCAAATTGAATCTTGTCACCAAAAAATCAATGTACGGAGAGGCCTCTTTCGAACTGCTCGGTGAGGGGATGGAACCTTACAAATAGGAGTTCCCAAATGAATTTATGGATGAGAATCTCAGTTTTTCTTTTTTGCGCCCTCAGCGCGCAGGCCGAAACTCAACGTGAACAGAAGGCCCATGTCCATGGAGCCGCTCAAGTGAGTATCGCCTTTGACGGCAAGCTCGGTGAGATCACCTACGACGGAGCGGCCCAGAATATTTATGGTTTTGAATATGTCGCCAAATCAACGGCCGATAAAAAGAAACAGTCCGAGTCTTTGAAAAAATTCGAAAAAAATATTCTTAAACTCATTCAATTTGATCCTGACCTCAAATGTCTGGTCACGGAAGCGCGAGTTTCTCCGGAGCAGGAGGGGAATCACAGCGATGTGAAGGGGCAGTTTAAAATTTCCTGCGACCGCACGCCTCTCGGAACCAAAATCAAGTTGGATTTCGTGAAGGATTTTCCGACTTTGCAAAAAATGGAAATTCAATTGCTTGCGGACAGTGTCCAGAAAAATATCAAGATTGACCATTTCCCCTTTGAGTTTGAGATCAAATGAAGCTCTTGGAAATGCGTGATTTGCAATTTGGCTACGCCAACCAGCCAACTCTGCTCGATATCCCGGCTTGGTCTTTAGAACGGGGAGAGAAAGTTTTTCTGCATGGCCCCAGTGGTTCGGGTAAAACCACTTTTTTAGAAGTTCTTGCAGGGATCTTGCAACCGCAAAAAGGCGATCTGCGAATTTTAGGCGAAGATTTCGTCTCGATGCCGGTGCAAAAACGAGATCATTTCCGGGCTGATCATATGGGTTATATTTTTCAAAGCTTCAATCTTATTCCCTATTTGAACGTCGAAGAAAATATTGCCTTGCCTTCTTTTTTGCACAAAGTGGCGGGCGAAAATGGAAATTCTTCGCAAAGGACTGAGCGCATTCATTTTCTCTGCAAGCGCTTGGGCCTTTTGGATTTTTTAAAAAGACCCGCCCACGAGCTCAGTGTGGGTCAGCAGCAGCGGGTGGCGGTGGCGCGCGCCCTCCTGCGAAAACCGGCCTTGATTCTCGCAGATGAGCCCACTTCGGCCTTAGACAGTGATCACCGCGAAAAATTCTTGGAATTGCTTTTTGAATTGTGTGAAGAGGCCCACAGCGGCCTTATTTTTGTTTCCCATGATCGCGGGATTCAAAATCTCTTCACCTCGGCCGTCTCATTGCTGTCCCTGCACCGGAGTAAGCTATGATTTTTTTGCGGCTGGCTTTGAAATCCCTGCGCAATCGGGCCTTCGCGACGGGGCTCACCGTATTCTCGATCAGCCTGAGCGTGGCTTTGCTGATGTCCGTAGAAAGGGCGAAGCGGGCGGCGCAAGAAGGGTTCACCCAAAGCATCAGCCAAACAGATTTGATCGTGGGTGCGCGCAGTGGGCCGTTGCAGCTTGTCCTCTACACTGTTTTCAACATGGGAAATGCGACTAATAATATTTCCTACGAAACCTACGAAGAACTCAAGAAAAAGCCTCAGGTCGAATGGACCATTCCCTATTCCTTAGGCGATGGGCACCGGGGGTATCGCGTGATCGCGACCAATGCCGATTTTTTTGCCCATTACCGTTACCGAGGGGACGGTTCGATCGAAATGGCTGATGGAAGAATTTTCTCGGGTCTTTGGGACGTGGTCATTGGCTCGGATGTTGAGAAGACTCTGAAATATAAAATCAACGATCCGGTGGTGATTGCCCACGGCGTGACCCGCGGTGAAGGAATTCTCAAGCACGACGACAAACCTTTTCACGTAGTCGGTATTTTGAAGCCTACGGGTACGCCCATTGACCGGGCGCTTTATATTTCTTTACCCGCCATGGAAGCCATTCACGTGGATTGGCAAAATGGCGCAGCTCCGAGCAAAGAACAGATAATTCCGGTGACGCAAATTCGCGAGGGCGATCTCAAGGTTAAAACGATCACGGCTTTTTTTCTGCGCACGCGCTCGCGGATTGAAACGCTGCGTTTGCAGAGGGAAATCAATGAGTATAAAGCGGAGCCTTTGCTGGCCATCATTCCTGGCGTGACCTTGAGTGAACTTTGGCAAAGCCTGTCTTACGTGGAACAGGTGTTAAGAGTAATCTCGTGGATGGTCGTCGTCGTTGGGTTCATGGCCATGTTGATTGCGTTGACCACGACCCTGAATGAACGCCGCCGTGAAATGGCCATTCTGCGTTCAATCGGAGCGACTCACAATCAAATCGTCGCCCTGTTGGTTTTTGAATCGACCTTGCTGACCATGGCAGGAATCTTTGGTGGAGTCTTGCTTTCTGGTTTGCTCATTGTGGGACTTCGTCCTTGGCTTGCGACCGAATTCGGTCTTTTCATCACGGGTCCTTGGATCAGTGGCGTGCAGTGGCTTTACCTTTTGATGACTTTAGTGGGTGGAATTTTAATCGGCCTTGTCCCGGCGCTGCGTGCTCTGCGCACGGCCTTGAAGGATGGGCTGAGTGTTCAATTTTAAACGAGGAGGTTCCAATGGATGAAATCGAAGTTCCGCTTGAGCAAGCTCAAGAGCTCATTCATGAGCATGCTCATCACAGCCATGAAAAATGGGTGGGCCGCGCGGCTTTGACGTCGGCCTTGCTAGCCGTGATGGCTGCGGTCGCCGCTCTGCTCGCGGGTCATCATGCGAATGAGGCCATGATTGAGCAGATCCACGCCTCTGATAAATGGAATTATTATCAAGCCAAGGGAATCAAGGCCTCTATTCTGCAATCGAAGCTGCAATTGCTCGAATCCTTTGGCAAGCCCAAGGATAAAAAAGACGAAGAAAAAGCCGCTGAATATAAAAACCAGCAAGACGAAATCAGCCAGCAGGCCGAAGAGCACGAGGCCTCTTCCGAGACCCATCTGCAGCGGCATCAGACCCTGGCGAAGGGCGTGACTTTTTTCCAAGTGGCCATTGCCATTGCGGCTATTTCCGTTTTGGTTCGGCGCCGGCGCTTTTGGTACTTAAGTATGGGTTTTGGCTTAGTCGGACTCTTTTTCTTGGTCTTAGGTCTTCTGTAGGAATTCCCCGGGACTCCGATACAGCAGCATGATCGATGATCTTGACGAAAAGAATTTGTGGTTTAAGAGCGTGATTCAGCCGAAGCTGGACACGTTGACCCAACTAGCCCTTGGTCAAGCCAAAGAAGAAGAAGCCCAAATCAAGGAGTTCATGCGCAGCTTTTTGGGTGATCTAGAGCATTTGGGCTTAGATACCTTTGCGGCCGAAGGGCACGTGGAGAAAATTCTGGATGGCTACAAAGTTCTGGAAGAGTTGAAGTCGGAGTACACGCCTGAGCAGCTGAAGAAATTTGCGACGACCGCTCTTTTGCCCAGCGTCTTTGATCGGATTTTATTTTTCAGTTCCTGGATGCAGTACCGGGCCTTCCGTCGCAAGCATCCCGATATCATCGATGTGTCGATTCTGAATGCTTACCTCATTCCCAAGAATATTCATTTGTTCGTGCAATACGTACAAAAGGCCTTCGCGGAAATGCCGAATCTCGAGAACACGGTTTCAAATTACGACGTGGTTTGATTTGGCCGTTCGCCTATGAAGTCTTTCCCCCGTCCACTCCAATGGATAATTTAAAGCCCATGACTTTCAGAAGAGCGCCTAGACCGCGATTTTAACTTTATCTGCTTTTTCCGCTTCGTAGTCAGAGTAGGGAGTACGGACTTCAACCATTTGGCCACTCTCATCTTTATAACCGCGGACTTTGTACATTTTGATCGCCTCGGTACGGCCCTTCACTTCGGCCGCGCCCGCAAATTCGAAAATGAAATCATCTCCGACTTTGGCGATCACGTCGTCCGTGACCAAAAGATCAGATCCAAAGGCCTTCGTCGAGGCTTCGATGCGAGAAGCGGTGTTGACGGTGTTACCGATGACCGTATACTCCATGCGTTCATCTGAGCCGATGGTTCCCGAAATCGCGTTTCCGGCGTGCAGACCCATTCCGATCATGATCGGGCCTTCGCCACGGGCGATTCTTTTTTCGTTGAGTTTGTTCAGGGCCTTGCGCATTTCAAGGCAGGCGCGCACGGCTTGCGAAGCGTCTTGGGGAGTTGTTTTCGGGGCCCCCCAAATCGCCATGATGGCGTCACCGATGAATTTGTCCACGACTCCGCCTTGGCGATTGATGATACCCACCATAACGGCAAAATATTCATTGAGCATGGCGACGACTTCTTCGGGTTTTCGATTTTCAGAAAAGGCGGTAAAGCCTCGGATGTCACTGAAGAAGACCACGACGGCCTTGTTCTGGCCACCGACACCGATATCATTATTGATCAAGTCATCAGCGACAGAAGAGCCGTGAAATTTACTGAAGAGACTTTTCACTTTGTCGCGTTCTTTCAAGCCCACGGTCATTTGATCAAAGGCTTCGGCGAGATCGCCCACCTCATCGTGGGACCTGACCTGTGAACGGGCCTTGACGTCAAAATTCCCTTTAGAAACCACTTTGATCAATTCGGCCAATTTCTCGATGGGCGAGGTAAGGGTCATCGAGAAAAGAAAAATAAAAAAGATCGCGAGCGAAATCGCGGATCCTGCAACAAAAATCGAACGCCGGCGAACCTCGTGCGAAACCTCCAAAATAGTTTCTTCCGAAATCTGCGAGATCACTACGCCGCCAAAGTTTGTTTTAACCGCGGCACCGAAAAAGTTTTTATCTGAATCAGGATCCATGAATTTCGTTTGGAACTGCGGCGATTTCTGCGACAGGGCCTTCTGCACGATGGGATATTTCTTCATTTTCAAACGAGCGATGGCTTTGAGCTCATCGTTGTGTGCGAGCAGCTCTCCGCTGCGATCGATCAGGTACTGCGTTCTTTCAGAGGGTTCACTGAATGATTTTTGGAACAAAGACAGATTCACATCCGCGAGAGCCAGATGCGTGATTTTTCCCTGATCATCTTGGATCAAAGGAATTCCGATAGTCACGAGCGAAGGAGACTTCGGATACGAGGCATTGCGAACTTCAACCGTTCCTTGCGCGACGGCGCGCAGAGGGAACTTTTGCCAGTTGCGCAAGTTGTTGATGTAATCCGCCGTGAGGCCAAAGGGCTTCAGCGCCCCGCTATTGACTTTACGAACGACAGATTCGATCGAGGTGCCCGTTATTTTCATGATTTCCAAAGACGTGAAGTTTTTATCCTTTTGGAAGTCCTTATCGAATTCGTCGTCGGTGTGTTTAGAGAATCCCTGCATCAGGAGTCCTGCTTTGGTGCGGGTTTGCTCGACGAGGGTATTGACGACATTGTCTAATTCTTTGGCTTTGCCGGCCGCTGATTCCAAATTGGAAATATCAATTTGTTCGGCCGATTTTTTTTCAAAATACTCCGAACTGATGTAAGTGATCGCTCCGGTTGCGAGAACCAAGGTCAGGATGGTCACCGAAATCAATTTAGTTGAAATGGGTATCTTCATATTTAAAAACTCCACTCGGCAAAGAAATTGACGTAGTCACCGGAAATATCTGCCGTATTATTATCTGAACCTGTTGAAAACGAAGAAGGATTCGCCTTGTACGACAGTTTGTCTTCGCGGCGGGCATAGCCCGCAAGACCGGTGAAGGTCGGCGTGAAGCGGTAGCTGCCTAAAAAACCCAACTGGGTTGAAAGCGTTGGCGTGAGGGCCTGTCCATTGGGAGTACTGACTTTGAACAGACTGGGGAAAAGATGAATATTGGCCATCACTCCCAACTTAGGAGTGAGCGAATACCAATATTCTAAACCTAGATGGGGACCCAGCGCACTGATTTTGCTGCTGGTGGATTGATGGGTGAAGGGATCGCCGATGGTTTCCGGCAATTCCTTGTAGTATAAACCCAGTTGATAGCGTAGCTCTCCGCGCATGCCCGCATCCTGGCGGTAGACCGCATTCGCTTCCATCGCGGCAAATTCATTGGTTTGACCATTGACGGTAAAGCCGCTCATGTCCACGATGCCTAAAAAGCCCCAGTGGGTGACATTGGAAAACCAACCGGCCCCTACGCGGCCTGTCCCTCCCAAGGCATTGTAGGTCAGAGCTGAATTGTGTTCGGGGTTACGGCCCTGATACTGAATTTGCGTGACAAGGTAACTGGCGATTCCGTACCACCCGATCACCCGATCGATGGAAGTCTTCACCAGCGCGGTGTATTCCGAAGCGGGTGAACGATCCCCGTTGACCACTTCGAAAGTGGACTTCGTGAGGGGAGAGGTTGCACGTAGATTTCCCTTCGCGCGAAGAGCAATTTGGTAGCGTCCACCGCTCCAGTTGTTTGCAAAAGGCAGTCTTTCTTCTTTATAATTTTCGTAGGTTTGGAATTTTTCCCATTTTCTCGTTTGCGTGTTCAATTTGAAAAGATAAACTTCGTACGCTTCTGCGTACTCAATTTTTTTCCACTGCAAATCACGCACGAACTTCGATTCAGGTTTTTCGACTTGCGGTGCCTTAAGAGTTTGGCCAATGACCGAGAACTGAGAAATCGTTGGCGCTTCGCTCTCGACGTTCTGGGAGTTCACCGCTTTGACACTCCAAGTATAATTTTTTGCAACAGGGAGAGTGACCTTGATTTGCGTGTCTTTGATTTCTTCTTTTCTTGAGAAAGAGCCGTCCTCGGCTTTGACTTCAAAAAGATAAGAAAGGGCCCCGCCCACGGGTTCCCAACTGAAAGGCAGGGTGATCTCTTTCGCCGAATTGCCAGCCACCTTGGTATTGGTGGCAGGATTTTTTATTTTAGTGGTTTCAAGTTCCACATTGAAGTCGCTCGCGGGGCTCCAGTCCCCGGGAACTCCGCGGTAGTCATGGGCCCGAAGGCGCATCATATATTTAGCTGGAGGCAGAAAACCTTTCCAAACGGCTTCTTTGGCTTTGAAAGAGTAGGTCTTTTGTTCTTGGCCTTCGGGTTTTTGTAATTTCAATTCGACGTCGTAATAGGTCGCGCCTTCGATCGCATCCCATTCAAAACTCACGTTGCGCCGATAGACATCGGCCTGGGCGAAAAAGCCCACGCCTATGAAAATTAAAAAAAGAAAAAGACCTCTCAACTTCATCAATTGACCTTAATTTTCCTCACCGTGGGCGCTTTGATCCCACTGGAATCCGGAACATTCAATTTTCGCGGCGCTGCCAACTTGCTCAGGCGCCCGTGCTCATCAATGGCGCTGACTTGAACTTCGTAATTCCCCGGCATGAGGTTTTTCAAAGCAATGCTGTTCATCGCGTAGCGCGAGCGCTTGAGCTCTTTGCCATCTTTTAAAATCGTGAGCTCATATTGTTTGGCGCCCGGTACCGGTTGCCATTTCAAAACGGATTTTCCGTCATTGGTGGCTTGCAACACCCCTTGCTCAGGAACGAAGAGCGGCGTTTTGAGCAGAGGCAGTGGACTGACAGAAATCGTTTTCTCCTGTGAGCTCCCGAGGACCTCTCCCTCTTTATCAAGGGCCTCAATGGAAGCGATGTAACGACCTGAGCGAGCGACGGGAGCCTGCAGACTGTTGCCTTTGACCTCGACCATTTTGGCGAGGGCGCTGGTATCATTCTCTTCGTGGATTTTAACTCGGTACTGGGCCACTTCTTTGGTATCAGAGGCGTTCCAGCTCAGACCCATCATCGGTTTATCTATATAATATTGTGTCTGTTGCGATTCGGGAATGGACCAATTGAGCACGACCGGGGGCCGTGCGGCCTTGCGTTCGCTTTCGATGCGCGCCTGTGATTTCAAAGTGACCTTTTGTAGCTTGCCCACGACGGGCTTCTCCGTATCAACGAGCTGCGCGCTGATGCGCCAATAATAAGTTCCTTCTTTCAGCGCGGTTAATGTCAGATTGTCATCGTCTTTTATTTTTTTAACGGTGACAGAATTTTTCTGAGCTTCATCGGACCAAACTTCGAGGGTAACCTCTTGGGTTTGATCGTCCCTTTGCCACCTGAAGGTCAAGTCTGCGCTGGTTTCGGGAATGGGAATAAGAGCATTCGCAACAGGAGCGATGGTCGTGGGTGCATAACGAGTCTGCATTTCTCCACGGTAGATGGGGCTTTCGCCAACGACTTGACCGCGGGCATCGTGAGCGACGAGTTTCCAGAAATATTTTCCGAAGGGAACGGCAGCCGCCATTTGCTCGGCATTTTCCTTGCCGCTGTGAGTGACCTCATGCATCTCTTTGCGATTTTTTCCGAGCAGAAGGACAACGTTGGCATTGGGAGGAAAGCCCTTCCAGTGAAAGGAGATCGGCTTATTATCGTCCGCATCGCGGTATAGAATTTTCTGTGGCAGGGGAGTGATGATCTCCAATTGCTTTTTGTCGAAATGAACTCCGTTGCTGCCAATCTTACCGATGCTTCCGCTCGTCAAGACTTGGCTTTTGCCATCCTTGTCGGTGATCGAGGCTTTACCTTCCAAGACCTGCACGTCGACTTGACTGCCGCTGGATTTTGTCAGGGCGGCCGATGAACCCGTCAAGTTCACTTTTCCCGTGGCGGAGTTGAGGATCAGACTGCTTGCCGCGCCCTCTTGCTCGCCGGCGCCGGTGCTTTGTGCGTTGACGAACAAACTTCCTTCCATCAAATCGAGGGCGATTTCGCCTTGGGATTTTTTAATGACGATCAATGAGTCAGGCTCCAAATCTAGATAGCGCTCGGAGTTCGAAAATTGAATGCGCACTTCCCCACGATCGGAGGTGCGAATCGCCTCGCCGTTGAAAAGAGGTTCACCGTTCGAAATGCTTTGCCATAGGAGGCGGGCGGCGGGACGCCTTTGGATGTCATCCAAAGTTTTTTCGACGTAGGCAAGGGGCTTTTCGCTGCCGTGATCATTGGCGATTTTTTCGGTGGAATAATACCAGAACCACGTGACTGCAAACACGGTTGACGAGATAATTGCAGCGAGCAGAAGACGTTTCCACTGAGACTTCATGCGAAATCCTCCTGTCGAAACATCGGAACGATTTCCTAAATCATTAAGGCCAGTTAGGGCCTAAAGCGCGAGGGTCAGGACCTATGGAGAGCAACAAAAATTACATTACTCCGCAAGGCATTGGAAAACTGAAGGCCGAGTACCATCAGCTGCTGCACGTCGAGCGGCCGAAGGTCGTGGAAGTGGTCACTTGGGCCGCTGGGAATGGGGATCGATCCGAAAATGCCGATTACCAATACGGTAAAAAACGCCTGCGTGAAATCGATAAGCGGGTTCATTGGCTCACCAAGCGCATTGAAGATGCCGAGGTCGTGAATCCCTTGGACGTTAAAGCCGATCGTGTTTTATTTGGCGCGACCGTGAAGGTGGTCGATGAAGCAGGTGATGAAAACGTTTACCAAATCGTGGGCGAAGACGAATTCGATATTGCCAGGGGAATGATTTCCTGGAAATCGCCGGTGGCAAAGGCTCTTTTAGGAAAACGCGTGGGCGATGAAGTTCGGGTGCAAAAACCGGCCGGAGAGAAATTCGTCACGATCGAAGAGATCGAGTACAAGTGATTTCTCTCTGGATGGGCCTCTCTAAGGACTATTTGAAATTGGACTCTTTGGTCACGTGAGATTCGGCCTCGCAAGGCGTGGACTCACCCGCTCCAGATATTTTTAGCTTGAGCACGTAAACGACATGGTAAGATTGGGCGTTTTCGCTGCTCGAACTTGAGATCACCGCCGAAACCTGGGCCGGCGTTCCTTCATTCGTTGAGACCTTCGCTTTGCTCAGCTCTACCTGAATTGCCGTGGCCAAGACTTTTTTATCAAGATGTTCGGAGGTTTTATTCAGAAGATTGTCCTCGCTCACCGTCCAATTATGAACTTTGCAAGTGCGAAGGCTTTTGGCGGCCTGGGCGGCGAGTTCGCTGACATCTTCGATATGCAGAAAGCGAAAACTTGTTTCTTGAGACAAGGCGGCTTGGGCGAAACAAGGAGTCAGAGCTTGGGTGAGAATCAGAGAGAGGACACAGAATGGAGGACGTAGGAATTTCATGGAGACCTTTCGTTTTTGGACGCTTCGCCCATCTTAACAGAAGAAATGTCTTAAATAAATTTGAGCGAGCTGCAGAAGTTCTAAAAATTCGGGAACGGCTCCATGTAAATATTTATTTATTTACATGGAAGACCAAAAAAACGGAAGCCCGAGGGCCTCCGTTTTGACAAAGCCTAAAAATTACATTTTTTTAGCGGCTTTTTTCTCGCAATCAGCTTTTGCTTTTGCATCAGTCAATTTTGCACAAGCAGTCTCTTTAGATGGAGTTGTCGTCGTGGTCGTGGTTGTCGCCGTTGCCGCGCCTGGAGCTCCGTGAGCAGGATGAGCAGGTGCCGTAGCAGCTGGAGCAGTTGTTGTTGTAGTCTCTTTAGTTGTCGTTGTGTCAGCGGCGAAAGCGTAAGTAGCAGCCAAAGTAGCCAACGTAACGATAACAGATGCGATCAATTTCATTTTAATCTCCTTGATTAATTGATTGTGTTGAAATCATTTATGTAACTTAATAAATTGGATGTACCTGTATTTACACAGAGAATAAAGAAAAAATTACATACCCTAGCGGAAGCGTCAATTATAATGCATAGGATACATCCCGTTATTCATTTTTTGCAATTATGCTTGCCTTCTTGGTTCAAAAAAGTGAAACCCTCGTCATCAAGGGGGGATTATGTCAGTTCGTTTAAAGGCTTTTGTTCTGTCTCTGGTTCTCGTTGCAGGTTTCTCAGCTCAGGCACGGCATCATAACAACAGAGGAAATCAAAACTCTGGTTCAGCGGGCTCTAATAATTCCGACAATCAAAAAGATCCAAGCAATAGCTCAAGCGCTGTTTCAACCGGTTCGGCAGCGGACGATTCGCAAATTGTTCAAGCCATGCAGAATCAGGATCGAGTGAATTTTGTCGAAGGTGCCAATATGGTTGTGACTAAGCTTCTTCCCGATGACACTCAAGGTTTACAGCATCAAAAATGGATCGTCCGTCTTTCTAATGGTACGACCATGCAAGCCGTTTATAATACCGATATGTGCCCTCGCGTTCCCGTTAAAGTGGGTGACGTTGTCTCCATGGGCGGCCAATTTATTTGGACGGGTGGCGGGGGACTTCTGCATTGGCTGCACAAAGATCCTCGCGGTTCTCGACCCGATGGTTACGTTTTCTTGAATGGCCAATTCTACTGTAAATAGTTTGTCTTCTGTGACACTTCCAGAAATTGAGATCGAAGCCTGCCAATCACCTTGGTGGGCTTTTTCCGGTCACCTGCAAACTATAGCGGGGGCCCTTCTCCCTTCCCCAAAGCTAGGTCATCCCGGCCAAAAAATAGAAATTCCTCTCAGTGACGGGGACCTCCTCGTTGGTTTTTTGAACGAAGGTTCTTCCGATACTGTCGTGAGTCTTTTTCACGGACTCGCGGGTGATATCGACAGCAACTATATGCATCGAGCGACTTTGCTGTGCCAAAAACTTGGGCACAGCGTCGTTCGTGTCAATCATCGCGGCGCTGGTGCAGGCCATGGTCTCGCGCGGAAATCCTATCATTCCGGCCGTGGAGATGATGTCGGTGAAGTGATCGAGGCCTTGCGCCGGCGTTTTCCGGGGCGAAGGCAAATCGCCATTGGTTTTTCGATGAGTGGAAATATTCTTTTGCATTTGCTCTGTGGGCTGGGCAACGGTTTAGGCGGAGGCCGTCAGCCAGACGGGGCTATTACCGTGAATGCCTCCATCGACTTAGAAAGAGCGGCTCAGCAGCTGCGTCGGGGGCTCAATCGAATTTATGATCTGAGCTTTGTACGCGATTTGCGGACCTTGATCATGGAAAAACAAAAAATAAACCTCGCCGATCCACGCTTGCAAATCTCTCGTTGGTCCTCTGTCTACGAGTTGGATCGTCTTTTCACCGCCGGGGCTAACGGCTTCAAAGACCGCGAAGATTATTATCGCAGTTGCTCGACTAAAAATCATGTGCAGCGAATTCAAATCCCTACCTATGTTTTAACCGCGGCAGATGATCCCTTTGTAAGGGTGCAAGATTACCGCGAGGCCTCGTGGTCCCCGGCAGTTTCCTTGCATATCGAAAAGCGGGGCGGTCATTTGGGTTATCTTTCGAAAATCTCTCGCGAGGGCGGTTTGCAGCGTTGGCTCGAGCGTTATTTAGAAAAAGCCATTCACGAGTTGATCCGCTCGACCTCTTTGCCTAATCGAGCGAAGGGAAGTGGCCAAACACCTGCTCTCGCGGAAGAGCGTTGAAGTGCCACCACTCGTGATCTAAAACTTGAAATCCGCAGGCATGCATCAGGCGTCTCAAAATCTGACGATTTTCAAATTGTTGAAGGGTGAGGCGCTTTTCAAGAAGAAGCTTTTTTTCCAGAAGGGGTTGGGCAAGGTCGCGAAAATCGTCGAAGTCCGTTCCCATATCCAAAAGCTCTCCAGATTTTTTTTGCAAAGTGAGATCGACGGCCATGCCGAAGTTGTGCAGAGATCCAGGTTCGGGTGGAGCAATGTAAATTTCGTTCGGTGTTCCCTTCAGGAATTCGTAAAATTCTTTTTGTACCGAGCGGGGGCGAAGCGCGTCCCAGATGCGAAAATGCAGATCGGGATGCAGCTTTCTGAGGGCCTCTTGAGCGCTTTGAAATTTCTTGGCCGCAAGGGGTGAAAGAAAACATCTGTTGAATCCTTGATACACGTCCTTGCCGACGAAGTTATCCGCGGTGGCGTATTTGAGATCGATGACGACATTTTGATCGGTGAAGATTTCAATAAAGTGATCTTCGATCCAGGGGATTTGGGTTTGGAAGGAGCTCGGTTTCATAGCCTTAGTATGAACGAAAGGATTTCGCCTCGCCAAGTTTTTATGATGATGCATTTTGAGGATGATACATAAAAATGGCCGGTGATTTTGCTCTGCGGTGCCGATTTGATGAGGCCTCTGGGAGCGACCCTCGACAAGCGGGGAGGCCTCTGTATACTGAGGTGAAGGAACTCTTCAAAATGCCAATGACAAATCGATCGCGTTGGGCTGTCGGCAGCCTTTTTTTTCTGCATGGACTGTGTTTTTCAAGTTGGGGCGCACGCATTCCGGCTATTCAACAACAGCTCAATCTTTCCGAGACGCTTCTGGGGACGGTGCTCTTTGCGGTGCCGATGGGATCGATTCTTTCGTTGCCGCTGGCCGCTTGGCTTTCTTCTCATTTGAGCAGTCGACAAATGCTCCCCCTTGCTTTGATCCTCTATGTGAGTTTCCTGGTGACCCTGGGACTTGCTTCTACGCCTGGGCAGTTGGCTTTTTTTCTAGGTTTCTTTGGCGTCGCCAGCAATTTAGTCAATGTGGCGGTGAATACCCAAGCGGTCGAAGTCGAAAAGCTTTACAAAAAATCCGTGATGGCTTCTTTGCATGGGCTTTGGAGTTTGGCTGGTTTCGTCGGTGCGGGTCTTGGCGTGGGGATGATGGCCTTTCAAATTCGTCCTTTCTGGCATTTCAGTTTTATCGTCTTGATCGTACTGGCGGTTTTGTTTTTCAATTTTAAATTTCTTTTACCCGACACTTCAGTGAGCTCTTCGAAGACCTCCCTTTTTCCTTGGCCTGATCGCACTTTGCTCGGCTTGGGTCTGATCGCCTGTCTTTCTATGATTTGCGAAGGGACGATGTTTGATTGGAGTGGTGTGTATTTCAAAAAAATAATAGAGGCACCGCCTTCGTTCGTGGCGGCCGGTTACACGGCCTTTATGAGCACCATGGCGGGAACACGCTTTTATGCCGATCGTTTTGTCGCTCGGTTTGGCATTCAAAAAGTTCTGCGGACCTGCAGTCTTTTGATTTTTTTGGGACTGATGATTTCTGTTTTGTTGCCTTATTTTTGGCCCTGCATTTTGGGATTTCTGCTGGTCGGCGCAGGGACCTCGGCGGTGGTGCCCTTAGTCTACAGCGAAGCGGGTAAACTCAAAGGTCGATCAACGAGCTTGGCGATTTCTTCGGTGTCGACGGTCGGTTTTTTGGGCTTTCTCGTTGGCCCTCCACTGATCGGCTGGGTCGCCGGCGCAACAAATTTGCGAGTCTCCTTCGCGATCATCGCCGGATTGAGCCTAGGCATTTTATTTTTGACCAGGAAGGACTGAGTAAGGAAGGGCGTGACGGTGCTCCGTGCAAGCTCAGGTGGCTTGATGCTCCGCCCGAATCCTGCTTGGAGGAAGAGGACCCTCCTTCGAAACGAGAGAATTGCATGAATAAGTCTAAGCACTTGTTCTTCGCTTTATCTTTTGCACTTGGTGATTGAACTTGGCCCGTGAAATTTTGGTAGCGATATGATTCACTCATTTTCGAGAGACAGGCAGGGGCAAGTGCTCCTCGCTTGAGGGGCACGCACCGCTCACGCAATCAAAAAAACTCAAAATATCACGGCCAAAATAAATAATTTCATCCAGAAAAATAAAATAATTTATTTTGAGTTCCCCCAGTCTCTGCAAAAATCTCTGGGAGGCGCGACCTTTTTCACGTATTGTCCTGGGGCCGCGAGAAAATCCATTTCGCCCTCTACATCGAACAGAATTTTCAGGAAGCCATTGGCTTTGCATCCTGCAAACCGCGAACGAAGAGATTCACGGCTTAAAATGTCGATAGGTTTTCAATTTATCCTTTGGGAGCCTTTCAGAAAAGTTCGACGCACAGATGCAAAGGCCCTTATTCTATTTCTTATCTTCGAAAATTTCGGAAAGCACTCGGCCTTCGGAAAGAGCCGGGGCGTTTTGTCTAAGTAAAAAACTTAAAGTTGGGGCGAGATCGACGACCTTCACGGCAGAGGGGTAGACGCCGGCTTTGACGTACGGAGAAACGATGATCAAAGGTACCGAGCGATCGTAGGCGTAACCGGTCATGTGGGTGGCTGCATTTTTTGCAACTTCATACCAAAAAGGCTTGGGGATGAGAACTAAGTCACCACTTTGTTTGGGAATATAAGTTTTCAAGACCTGCCGGCCCAGCATTTCGGGCGGAAGAATTCTTTGGGAGTAATCGTCGGAGGTTTGGACGAAGGCCACGCCAGGCTGCTTCAGCATCCAGCTCTGCGCAAAGTGCAGGAGGTGAGTTTTTTTATCGGCGTCTTTTTCGTAAAACTCGGAGTTGAAATAAAAATTGAAACTTTTGGTCGCCGTAACCCACTCTTTTTTATTTTTGGCAGCACCCGAAAATTTAGTTATTTCCTGGCTGAGCTGTTTCGCCATCTCCTCTTGATCGATTCGCCCCGCATCGAGTCCCCTATTTTTTGCGAAGCTATCCAGAGGCGCCATTCCGTGGTCGGCCGTCAGGGCGATAACCACATTTTTTAGGCCCCCAGGAATTTCGCGAGCGATTTCGTTGAGAAGCTCCGACAATTTGAGATCTTCTTGCAGGGTCAGCTCTTCCATCTCGGGGCTGTTCGGTCCGTACTTATGGCCTGAAATATCATGGGTTGAAAAACTGATCGCTAAGACATCGGTGACGCCCCTTTGGCCAAGCTTCTCATTCTTTATAATTTCGATGGCGACTTGATTGGTGATTTGCAGCCCGAGGGGAGAGCCCAGGCCTTCGCCACTTTGCGCTTTGCCTTTATGACTGAAGGAGTCTTTGATGAGCGAAGGCTTCCAGATGATTTCCGAATCCTTCAGCACGCTCAAGCGGCGATTCACATTTTGCAGCCAGGTTTTTTTCTGGATGTCAGGATAATATCCTGAACTGGTCCATTCCATTTTATCTGAATCCAGCCACAGACTCATATGGGCCGACTTGCCGCCCAGTAAAATAGCCGAACGGTCCTTGAGCGAAAGCCCAACGACTTTGGAGAGCGGGGAATTCATTTTCAATTCGTCACCCACGGTATCGCCGTGAAAACGCCGTGGTGAGACGCCGAACTCTTTATCCTCTAGACAGTAAGTGTACTGCCCGCTGTCGCGATCATAAAAATCATTCAGCGCGATCCCGTTCGCGTAGGGATAGGACCCCGACAGAATCATCGCGTGGCCGGGACAGGTCATGCTCTGCAAAACTTCGTATTCGGCCAATGGAAAATAGGCTCCGGACTGCATCAGGTAGCGGAAGCCTCCGATACGAGAGGCTTTCTGTGCAGGCAAAAAACGATCTTTAGAGCGAGTCAACATGTCCGCTCGAAATTGATCGTAAACCAGAACCAGCACCAGCGAAGGGCTTGAAGGAAGATCTTTCAGAGGCGAGGACTGACTGATGAAAGTAAAAAGAAAAGTAGAAAGAAAAACCACTTTTGTCAGCGGCCTCAGGAAATTCTTCATAATAACCTCGCTAGATGCAAGTCAGAATAGACAGAATAGAAGAGGAGGCAAGTTTTTTTCTTGTTAGCTCTTCGCGAGCCTTAAAGCGAAGGCTTGTTTTGGTTTTCAATAGCATTGAAGAAAGAAGAGGATTGAAATGCGGCGAAAACGCACTATGATTTTGCCTATGGCCCGAGCTTTTATTCATCCTTCAGCCAAAGATATTTCCATTGACGGGGTGCTTTATGCCCTCTCAGACCCCATTCGGCGCAATATTGTGGCGAAGTTGATGGCGTGCGAAGGCATGAGCTGCACCAAGGCTTGCGGAGATATGTCTCCTTCGACGATTTCCTTTCATCATAAGGTTCTGCGCGAATGTGGTTTGATCCGCTCCGAAAAAGTCGGCGTGGAAGTCATTAATACGCTCCGTGAAGAAGAGCTTGGCAAAAAATTCCCGGGACTGCTGAAGTCCATTTTGCAGTACCACAAGCTGAAGTGAGACGATGAAGTGAAAAATGGGATCGCGGAAGAAGCTCTTGGTAAAACTGTCAAAAAAATAGCGGTGATCGGCAATGCCGGCGGCGGCAAGACCACTCTCAGCCGTCGGCTCGCGCAATTTTACCAGTTGCCGCTGACCCATGTGGACTCCATTCAATTTTTACCCGGCATGAAAATCCGTCGCCACGCCGAATCCATCGCTTTGCTAGAAAAAGCCCAGGCTGAAGACGCGTGGATCATCGATGGTTTCGGTCCTCTCGATATTTTGGAAAAAAGACTTCGCCTGGCCGATCAAATTATTTTCATCGATCTGCCGCTGTGGCGTCACTATTGGTGGTGCAGCAAACGACAAATACAAAGCCTTTGGGCCCCGCGCGCCGAACTCCCCGAAGGCTGCCACGAATTCAGCTTACGACACACTTTGAAACTCTACAAAAACCTCTGGCAAGTTCATAAAAAAATGCGCCCCGAACTTCTCCGCATCCTCTCCCGCCCCGAATACAACCTGAAGGTACGCCGTTACTTTTCCGGATGCAGCTTGTCAAAATTGCCCTGAGTCTAGGTCTATCAAAAGCGCTGCGCTTCGAGGAGGAATGCCCCGGTGCTCGACCTTATTTTCCATTAGCTTTCAATTAGACCCAATTTACAACGACATGAGCGGTGGCCTCGCTCTTGCTCCACTCCTTTTCGGCAAATGAATTTATTTTTACCCGGAAGGAAAAAACCATGGCCAAAAAATCAGCTCCTCTCAAAACAGCCTCACGAAAAAAACCAGCTCCTCGTTCGACAAAAAAAGCGCAGTCGAAGAGTCAAGAGGACATCATCGAATTGATCCTGCAACATCATAAGCCGCTTAAGAAATTGATCAAAATTTTGAAATCAGAAAAAGATTTCACCGAAAAGGCTCCAGCCTTTCAAGAGTTTGCGCCCTTGCTGATCTCCCATGCGAAGCCAGAAGAAAAAGTTCTCTACGTGGCCATGAAAAAAATTGAAGATTTGCGAGCAGAAGGTTTTGAAGGAGATACGGAACACGGTCTCGCGGACCAATTGGTTGAAGAGATTAAGCGCACCGACGACGAAGATCTTTGGATGGCGAAAGTGAAAGTTTTAGCCGAGCTGGTGGAGCATCATATCGAAGAAGAAGAAGAGGATATGTTGCCCGACTACAAAAAAGAAAGTGATCTCGAGGAGCGTATTAAGCTAGGAAAACTCTATATGCGTTTGCGCGAAGAGATGTTGGATCAAGAAGGCGATGATGCTCCTTCTGAGCGAAATCGCTCTTCAGAAAAATCAGAATCCTCTTATTTTTAGTCTAGATATAGGTTGGGCTGACTTACCAGGCCCAACCCAGCTTGGCCCCCGACAGGGTTTGCTTTGTCTTTAAGTTTGTACCGTCTTGTTGAAGCCAACGACCGTAGATTCCGTAAATCAAATCACCCCATGCAAAGTGGTGTTCAAAATCAAGACCCGCGATCCCGCCGTAGCCCACGTTCAATTGGATTTCTTCTTTCTTTGCCGGTAACAAAAGCAAAGCATCTAATTTCAGAATAATTTCAAAAGAGGGACTTTCAATGACCTTCAAGCGTGGTCCAATCGAGACCTGGGGAATTGATAATTTTACAACCTTCACTCCTGTTGGAGTGGTTCGTCCTAAGACCTCATCGTCTTCGATAATCGATGCCGAAGTCGAGAGTCGAGATCCTAATTCATAATTCAGTCCAAGCGCGTAGTGCCAGGGAGTCTGTGATTTGCCCTCGAGTTCAACATCTTCCGCAGCGGGTTTGATGTCCATGCGTTCAACCGCGACGTTCGCGAAAAGCTTCATTTTTTCATTGCCCAAGTGATAGGTCACAGTGAAGTCCACGCCGTAGTCAATTTCCGTATTGAGGGCATTATAGATATTTGAATCTTCAAATTTAGTCTCTAAATGCGAAACGGAACCGGCGGCGGCCACTTCGACGCTCCAAGATTTGGGCGCGGCTGCGGGCTTCTCTGGTTCTGGTGATTTTTCCTTCGGGATGATTTTTTTCTCAACTTCGACTGGAGTTTCCGTCTGAGGCTCCGGATTTTCTTGGGGGATCGGTAAGGCAGGGGACGCCTTCGACTGACTGAGGATGACGCCTTCCACGCGGTCCCAGTCTTGAACCTGGGCCCAGGCCTTCATAAGAGCACGATTGGCTTCGGCCTCTGTCTGAGTAGGTTCTTTTGTAACGAGAAGACGCTGACCGATTTCCAGTTTGAAAGGGGCAACAAGGGAGTTTGCGCTCGCGATTTCGCGCCATTCTTTTTCGTCCCCGTACAGATCGCGGCTGATCATGAACAAATGGGGCGCACGGGGGCCGACCGTATAATAAAGTTTTCCATTTTCACGCACGAGGTCCCGTCGATAAGCAGACGGACTTGCGGCGCCTACGTCAAGCGCACTGAATAATGCGAGAATCACAAAAAGAGGAAGTAAGGTCTGCCAAGGTTTTTTCATTGCTTCATTCTCGATGAAGCCTTTCCCGCCGTGAAGAGCTTTGGTGTCAAGTTGGGAAAACTCGACCAAAGTATTCAGTATTCAAACCAATCGATATTCAGGCAACGCACGACTTCCGAATCGGAAGGGCCCACCTGATCAATGATCTGTTTAATGAACTCCGGCAACTGCTGACGAATCTGTTCGGCCACGTCTTTCGAAAGGGACATGGGGCCGGTGTAGAAAAGATTTTGAGGCTCGTCACTCTGCATGGCCTCCATGGCCTTCAGTCGCCAGTTGAGATGGTGCTTAATCACCCAAGGCGACGAACTTTCCAGATGAGTTTTTTGTGGTCCTACTTTGAGCCGGCCCTTCTCGCGGACGATCAGAAGATTCTCAATCAAAAATTGCAAAGCCTTCTGCGTTTTCTCGGGTGAGACTTTCAGACGAAGAGCTAGTTCCTCTAGATTTTCGATCTTGTCCGTCGCAACCAGGTTTCGCAAACCCGTGTAAAGCCAAGAGGAGTAGTAAATCGACTTCAATTCATCGGTCAGCGTGAGGTCTTTGGGAACGCGGTTGATCAATTGCTGTTGCGCTTTTTGTTCCGATTTGATTTTCCCCAAAAGCTTTTTTTGCAGTTTCACCGAGCCTGCCCGGGCGTACTCGACGAGCCAAAGGAAATAAAGGGAATCACTTTCGGCAAGGTTTAAAAGCTCACTTAAATCCAAGGCCTGCTCAAGGCTCAAATGACGGTCGGCCTTGAAGATTTGCGAAATGGCCGCATTGCTCGTTCCTAACTTGTTGGCGAGCAGAGTAAAGAAGCCACGTCCCCCTTGGGGCTGCGTCTTAAGCCAAGAAAGGACAAATTTCTTATAGTCGACGTATTCGTACACAGAGACGATATTCATTGAAATACCTATATAATTCAGTATGTTAGCTTAAAGCATTTTGGCCAATTTATCAGATTACTTAAGTTTATCTTACTTTCTTAATTAAATACAAAAAGATCTTTTACGCATTGCATAATATAAATTGTTCCAACAACAAATCGAGATTCGATCTCAAACAAGGAGTTTTAAAATGAAATCAGTTCTTATAGGTCTTTTGTTTTTGTCCGCGACGGCCTCTGCCGATGTTTGCCAGATTCAATTGCGAACGGATAGTGTTTCGCCAGGTGCGTGGGCTCTCAAAAGTGGTCCAAGAATCGTACAAACGTCTTTAGAAAATACCCCGGAAGTTGCTAAGTCTTTCAACTATGATTCAGTTCAAACTCTTACAAGCGAGCTTTCGCGGCTCTCTCAGCTTCGAGATCAATATGTTGAGCAAGGGTTTTGTGAGAAAGAAGTGCAATTAGAAAAATGCACTCTTCACGACAGTCATCAGATCGCAGACGGTATTGAATCGTATAGTTGTGAATTGAAGAAGGGTAAAGAGCACGTTTTTTCAACGGGTATTTCTATGCCGACTGACCTCAACGATAAAGATAAATTTCTGGGAGTAGTAGAGTTTGATCGTCAACGAGTTGAGATAGGGCAAAAAATGATCATGCTTAGAACTCTTCGTATCTGCCAATAGGACAATAGGAGATTTTTATGAAATCATTTTCAAAAATAAGTCTCTTCTGTTTCGTCATTCTCCTTTCTGGCGGGGCATCCGCCCTTCAGAAGCATGCGGGTCGAAGTCTGTCAGCCAAGGATATGAATGGATTTTATTTAGGTGGTATTTTCGGAAGTATGTCGGGAGATCTCAAGCTTTCAGGCGATATCTCAGGTCATGGAACAACCGACCGCGATAGCCAGTACCTAGGCTTGAGAGGGAGTTACTTTAATTTCACCTCGAGCGACGTAGGATTTATCGGGAGATTGGATCTGGCGCCTAAAGTGGCTGGATCTGGATGGGCCGATTACGTTTTTTTACGGCCCCAAGCGAACATCGCTTTTCAGATCGATCGAGGATTTTTCTTTGGTGGTTTGAATTTGAACAAATTCTTGAGCAAGTTCGAAGATGCTGGATTGGGCTTAGGTTGGCAGATCGGTGCGGGATTTAATTTTTCAAATGATTGGCTTGGTGAAGTTCAGTACATCTCCAGTACGCACTCGTATACGGTCGATAGTATTGACGTTGATGTGACCTTTAAATCGATCGATTTTTCATTGGAATACCGTTTCTAATTTTGGCGTATTTATTGAAATATTTTAATATGTCTTTTTTAAATTTTTTGGAGGCTTCTGTGAAGCGTTTAGCGATCCTTTGTGTGTCTATTCTTATGACAGTTGGCTGCCGTCAGCCTGATTCGGGCAGTACATCGTTTCAAAATGAGACAGGTGGTAAATCCCCGGCCTCGGTCCCTCAGAAAGCGTCTGATGGGACGGTAGATGGCGGCGGAGGAAACAGTGTGGCCGATGCCAAAACAGGCGACCGTGTGCTTTTGGATCTGGCCGAGAACAGTGACAATGAGCCTTTTGATTTTGATGTAAGAGCTTTATTGGAGGCTAACGGCGGAGCAGGCATTAAATGGGATGCGTACCAGGACATCGTCCATACTCCCACTTTCAAGAGCTGGGCAGGCGAAGAAGATTTTTTTAATTGGGCCCTTTACCTAACAACGCGTTCGAATGAAGAAATGTTAAGTGAAGACAAATCTCTATATGATATCCACGTGAGCGCTTTCGAATTGACTGAAGGTCAAAAAATCAAAAACCTCCAGTATGCTTTTACTGACAAAGAGCTAGATGCCGTTGGCGATCAAGGGCTGATGAGAGTTTCGAACCCGGAAACGAAGAGGCAGGTGGCCGTTCAAGATAATAAAGGCTTTGTTCTCTTGAATCGGAGGGAATTCAATAATTTAAATATAGATAGTAAGTTAGCGCTGAAAATACATGAATCTGTTCTTTATCTAGTTATGAAATTCAATCCGAATTTGATCTTGAAGAAGGGTACAGCGCCGATACGCGAATTTGTGAAGAATGTTTTTAATTATTCTTACACATCAAAGGTGAAGAGCCAAAAAGTTGTATCAGCGGCAGAAGTTAAGAAGTCTTTCGCGGCTTTAGGGCTTCCTTCCTTTAAGCCTTCGTACTCAAAGATAGGTTTGGTTTCTGATGCAAGTACAGACACTACAAAAATTTGCAAATTACAGCGCTCAGGAGATTCTAGAAATTATTTTTTTGCTCTTCAAGGCCGAAGAGTGAGCGGGTCTTACGCGATGGACGCGGATTTTTTCATGAAAATTCAACTTTACTTGGTGGGGAAAGGCGTTTGTATATTTAAGCCAGAACCCTGTGAAATGAAATCTATCCGTCTTGTTGGGTCTGACGAAGGTCAGTTTAATTTTGTTGTCGGAGATGAAATTCTTCCAGATAGCAGTGACGACGGCCAATACATGCAGGACGTCATCCTCAAGAAATACCAACAAGCTCGTCTTTGCCAGTAGGTTGAACGCCAGGGGACCTTGGTCCCCCCTCCTTTAACGGCGCGGGTAAAGTTGTTTCTCTTCTGATTTTTGCAAAAGATTTTCAAATCGCTGTGCGCCTTCGGGAATCAGCGGGCTTAAAAGTGAAACCGTTTGGACCAATTCGGAAATCCATCGTGCCAGCTGGGTTTGAAGCAAGACGATCTCGCCGGTCTTAATAAGCTCCCAGGGCTTCAAGTGATTAATTTCGGCGTTGAGAGTCGTCATCGTCTGGAACGCCGCGCCTCTTAAATCTTGAAAAGAGATTTTCCCGGTCGGTTTTTCTTCTGCGAGAAAGTCCAAACCGCTGAGCTCCCGCAACTTCAAAAGTCGAGAGCACAGATTTCCCAATTTATTAGCCAATTCTGAATTGTAAACTTCCACCAGCTTTTGCTCGACAAAGTCGGAATCGTTTTCCCAGGAAAGGCTGCCCAGTAAATAAAAACGCAGAGCATCTGCCCCATAACGAGAGATGATTTCCAGAGGATCCACCCCATTTCCCAGGGACTTGCTGATTTTAACGCCTTCATTGGTCAGAAAACCGTGAATGACAATCTCGTTCGGCAGCGGAAGACCCGCGGAAATTAAAAGAGCAGGCCAATAGATCGCGTGAAATTTCCAGACGTTTTTTCCAATCACGTGAATTTTATAAACATCCTCGCTCCAAATCTTCGACCAAGTTCCGTTGCGGCCGTAGCCCGCGCCGGAGATATAGTTGATGAGCGCATCGATCCAAACGTAAACGCTTTGATCTTTTCGGCCCGGAAAGGGAATCCCCCATCCTTGAGTTCGCAAAGAGGACCGAGAAAGACTGATGTCGGTCAACCCCTGTGAAATAAAAGAAAGAATTTCTTTTTTCCTCCAGGATGGGGTGATGGTGATTTGATCTTGCTGAATCAAATCAAAAATCTGTTTTTGATAGCGGGAAAGACGAAAGAAAATATTCTCTTCTTCAATATGATCGGGCGCCTTGCGATGATCGGGGCAAAGGCCTTCGACAAGATCTTCCGGCGCAAAAAAATCCTCGCAGCCGGCGCAGTAAAGACCAGCGTAGGTGCCTATGTAGAGGTCCTCCTCTTTCAATCGCCCAAGAAAGGCGCGAACGCTCGCCGCGTGCTCGGGTGAAGAGGTTCGCACAAAGAAATCAGGCTGACGCTTCAAAGCCTGCCATAAATTTTCAAAGTGCGCGGCATTTTGGTCCACAAATGTTTTTGTATCTATGCCCAAGGCTTGAGCCGCTAAAATATTTTTGCTGGAGTTATCATCGGAGCCGGATTGAAGAAGGGCCGTGCTTCCCGATTGGTGGTAGAACCTCGCCAGCGCATCCGTCAGAATAAATTCCTGGGCATGGCCAATATGGGGTTTTGCATTCACGTAGGGAACAGTCGTCGTTATAAAATAAGAGGCCGTAGACATATTTTAAGTCTCCTGAAGTAAAGTTATAAATTTGATTGGAAAAAGGAGGAAGACTTAAGGCCGCATATTCACCGAGCAAGCAGATACCACAGCACCACACTCACGGGCGTGAATCGCGGCGAGGCTGAGGTGCGAAATCTGGCTCGGCATAACATCTCCTGGTACGAGTGGATAGTATCGGTGAAGGATGGGAGTCCTTCAAATCAATAATTTTTGGGTGAGGGATAACGAACTTTAATTGAAGCGGGAAAGCTTAAAGACTGCGGCATGGCTCTTGTATTCAGGCCAAGGGACCCGGTTAAAGCTGTCTGAGCATTTTTCTTTATAACTGAGAAGAGAGGCCAGGGCTTTTTTTACTTAAGGTGTACAGAAGTTAGACGAGCGACCTGAGGGGTCGACACAGATAGGACGTTCTATGCAGTTTGCCAAAAGAGTTGTCTTTGCCCTTTTCTTATCTCTATCGCTTGGGGCTTGCACGCCTTCGTCAGATAATAAGGGCCCGGCTGTGTCGGCAGGTTCTGGTAAGGTCTCGTCATTAAGCGCAGCGGCCGCGGCTTGCGAAAAGAAAATTCGTCAACAAATGGAAGATAAAACCCTCTTTTTGCAAGCTTCGAGTGCTCTCCAGAATTTTGTGGATCAGGCCAATACGGAACTGGGTCGAACCAATGAATCTCGTTACCAAATAGGACAGGCTAAAGAGCAGAATGTTTCTTTTCAAGTTGATCATTCCATCTCAAGCGGCAACGCAAGTGAGAGGTTAAGCTATGAAATAGGACTCAATAACCATGAAGTGGGGGCGCCATTCTATTTTAGAATAACTTTCGAAACGACCCGTCCCGGGATCAACACCCAATTAAAGCAGGCTTTTGTTATAAGTGAAGCCTGCGAACTTAGTCTGACTACAACATCTTTGGACACGATCAAAAAAGAATCTAATGACTATTTTTTCTCTGAAGCGACTTATTATTTCGACGGTCGTTCCGACCATACCTCGAATCGCTTCAACGTGCCAGAGGGTGCGCCATTGGCTAATTTTTCAGTTCTGAATGACTTTAATTTGCTTGATAATAGCTATTATCTCTACATGCCTGGCGTGGGACTGTTGAGCCTGAAATTAGGGCCTACACTTAGAAAATCTTTGAATGCCTTCGGCGCCGGTTTTGATCTTATCGGAAAAAAATTGATTTTATTTTGAATGGGAAATCCATTGTGTCTCTTTACGCGGGGGAGCAAAAGGAAAAAGGAATTATTTTTTCCGAGGTCAATGGAAAGAAGGGGTGGACTGTTCCAAAAGATTTATGGGAAAATCAAATTCTGGGAGCCTCCGCTGATCTGAATGCTCAAGCCAGTTCCCAACTTCCGGAAAAATATTTAGAATCCCATGACTCCATTCGCCTGATGACGAATCAAGCTCTTTCTTACGAACATTTAGGAGCTTATTGGAGAACCTCAAATTCTTCTTTCGATGATCAGACAAAACTGCTGTCGTTCGTTTTGACAGAGAATAAAAATGCCCTGATCGCGGGCAATACGGGGCCTGAAGATCTTGCTTCAAATGAGACGATTCAAACTCAGTTACCTCAAATTCAAAAAGTGGCTCACGCAATTTTGCACCAGGAGCCCAGAAATCGTCGAAAGCAAGTCCAACTGATTCTGCAATATTTGTCGGAACATTATACCTATGACTATGACATGTTAAAAAATAATGTTGTTCGACCTCTCACGACGGAAGAGGCACTTGCAACAGGAAAAGGTGTATGTCAGCACTATGCTGTTATCTTTACGGCTTTAGCACGCGCGATGAAAATACCATCGCGAATTATTGCCGGCTATTACTTGGGAGATAAACAACCAGGGGGGCACGCGTGGGTGGAGGCTTCGATAGTGAACGGTTACTGGCAGGTTATTGAGCCTCAATCCAAAGAGGGGCTGACGGAAACCCATACGCGTTTTTATTTTCCGACAGGTCGTGCATTTTTTCTTGAAGATAAAAACGTCAGTTTAGGTGACTATATTGCTGCGGCCCTTTCTGTCAACTACGTCTTCTTACCCAATAACTAATTCAGCTCTTCACCGGGTGCTTTCTTTTGAGCGCCTGAATGATCTCGTCGAGCTTGCCTAAAAAGCGCGAGCGGTCCTTCTTATCCATGGGCGCGGGGCCTCCGCGCATCTCGCCCATGTGACGAAGGTTCTGCATCAATTCGCGCGTGGCCACGGCAGATCCGATGCTGTCCTCGGTGAATTCAACGCCCTTCGTGCCCAAAACTCTCGCCCCTTGCTTCACGCAGCGTTCGGCGAGCAGGATGTCCGCGGTGACCACGATATCGCCGAGGCCTGCGTGTTCGACGATCCAATCATCGGCGGCATCAAAGTCAGTGCTCGAGACGATCATCTGGACCCGCTCGCTCAGGGGGGCGTTGATCTTTTTATTCGCGACGATGAAGACTTTGAGCTGGTAGCGTTCAGCGACTTTGTAGATTTCATCTTTCACCGGGCAACCGTCGGCGTCGATATAGATGGCGAGCATAGGCCTCCTGAAATGGGCTCGGCGAGCAGGTTAGATTATTTCTGTGACAAAGCCCGACGGAACTCCAGGGGGTCATGACTACAAAAAACATCGATGGATTTATTCTGATTGAGCTCTGTGAGGCGCGCTTGAGTCCGTTTAGCCAAAGAATAATCCGTATGGACTAATTTTTGAAAGACACTGAGCCCAGGCGCGGACTTTGAACCTTCAATGAGTTCGCGGTGATCATAGTAAGCATCGCCCGCGTGCAGGAGCCATTTTTTTCCGGTGTCCACCGCAATTCCAAAATGGCCTGGCGTATGCCCTGGCAAATTCACCAATAAAATTTCGGGAGGCAGCCCGGCGATCTCGCGCACAACTTCTAAGCCGTTCCAGGATTCGCCCTTATCCAGGGTGAATTCTTGCCACTGGATTTTTCCGCTCAGTTGGCTTTTACGGTAACGCTGACGAAAAGCCAAATTTGTTTTTGAGCGGGAGGCACTCAGTTCTTTTTTGGCTATATGCACCCGCGCTCTCGGGAAATCTTGAATCCCTCCGGCATGATCGAAATCGAGGTGGGTGGGTATGACATCCGTGACATCTTGCGGGGAATAACCCAGGGCTTTGACTTGAGCAAAAGCCGTTTGCCGGGGGTCAAAAACAGGGCCCAAAGATTTCCCAATCCAACCCACACGGGAATGGTCCTTGATATCCCTTGTGCCCAAGCCCGTATCCACTAAAATGAGTCTTTTCTGATCTTCGATTAAAAGGCAGTGGCAGACAATTTCCGGCGCAAAAACCCGCGGGAAAAATTTTCCGCCCGGAGGGCACATACTTCCGCAGTTGAGATGATGTATTTTCATAGAGAAAGACTAACTCATTTCTGACGTAATTCAAGAACGCTTCAATGGATCATTTTCATATATACCTAAAAAGAATGATAAAGATATTATTATGCACTTACTAAAATTGCTGTTGAGAGGTTAAAAGCTGTTCAGCAACAAGAACATGAAAAAGGAGAGAGGGATGAAATCAGTTACAATCGCAATTTTAGTTCTTTTAACGGCCCATTTGGTCCAGGCCAAAATAGCAAGCAAGGTGGCCGCGCCCGTAACGGCCGCGGACCTTTGCCAAAGTGCCGCCGAAGAGGTGGTGGAGCGCATCGAAAAAGCCGAAATCGATCTTGAGAGCAAACAAGATCCTGAATCAAACAGCACATTTGATGGCGTGAACGGCGTTGAAGTGGACGAAGCAGATCCGACGATTTTCCATGTTAGTTACGGGTTCAACGAGGAGTGCCTGGGCGGAGATGTCGTCAAGACTCATCTTTCCGCGGATGGCCTCAGCTGTAAAGCCGAAGACAAAGACGTGAGTGCTGACGGAAGTGCCGACTGCGGTTGAGAGTTGGCCTCTCGCCCGCAGTCTTTTATCGAGCCTACTTTGAACAGTTAAAATCTAAGCCGCCACCGGGGACGTTCAGCACATGCAAACGTCCCTCTTGGCCGTTCAGGACAGCGGTCTCTAAAGTGAATGAAAGAGGAAAGTGTGGAGATTGCAAAAAGAGCTGGTCGACCACATCGTAAAGAGCCAGGTTCGAATCAATAAATCCACGGGCCAAAACGGATTGCGAAGGGTTTGACGTTGACCAGTCCGTATTGTCAAAAGCGACGGCGGTCAATTGACCGTTTTCGATATCAAGAGTCGCCTCGTAGTCTCCGCTTGTGCAGATTGTCTTTTCGGCGAAAGCAGCCGAAGAGAATCCTAAAGCCAAGGCCGTGAAAATAAACAGTGTCTTTGCTGAAGTTTTTTTCATAAAATAAAATCCTTTGGGTTAGAGCTCATAATGTGACAGCGTGCGGATTCTATCCCAAGGCGACAAAATTGTACAGGTGAGAAATATTTGGTTTCTGTTAGGATTCCTTGAGATAGCGGTCGAACCATTCAAAAATTTCCACCAGAACGTGGCCGATCGTTTCGCGTGAAGCATAACCGTGGCTTTCTTCAGGCAACAGCACCAGGCGCGCCTGGGCGCCCTGACCTTTGAGTGCTTCAAAATAGCGCTCCGTTTGCATGGTAAAGGTCCCTGGATTGTTATCGATCATTCCGTGCATCAGAAGAATAGGTTTTTTCATTTTGTCGGCGTCCAGGAAGGGCGAAAGGCGATTGTAAATCTCCTTCGCTTGCCACAGGGGCCTGCGCTCTCCCTGAAAACCAAATGGAGTCAGAGTGCGATTGTAAGCACCTGATTTCGCGATGCCGGTGCTGAAGAGAGAGCTATGGGTCAAGAGATGCGCGACCATAAAAGCTCCGTAACTGTGACCAATCACGCCCACCCGCTCACGTTCGATCAAACCTTTGTCATATAAAGTTTTCACGGCGGCTTCGGCCCCCGCGACCAGCTGCTCGATGAATGTATCATTCTTTGTTTCGGGATGACCGATAATGGGCATCTGCGCTCGATTCAAAACGAAATATCCCCGCAGGGCATTGTAGACGACGTCTTCGCGAAAGGGGCGAACGAAGCGATCCTGCGAGCCCCGCACCTGCCCTGCCGTTGAAGAATCCGTATACTCTAAAGGATAGGCATTGATGATGGCTGGGTATTTTTCCCCCTCTTCGTAATGCAGCGGATAGTACAAAACTCCGGACAGCAGAACGCCGTCGTTCCTTTGGTAGGTGATGACCTCTTTGCGCAAACGCGAAAAGATTTCGTAGGGATTTTTATCCGCATAAAGAAGCTCTTCGTGAGATTTATTTTGGACATCGCGAACGAGGAGGCGGGGGCTGCGCACCGGTGTTTCAAAGGAGGTCAGGAATTTTTTAAAATCATCACCGAGAAAGCCGATGAAGCTTTCGTAGGTCTTTTCTTCCGAGCGAAAAATTTCTTCGCTGTGCAAGCTTTGCAAATTCAAACGCCGTAAAAAAGGGCGTTCGCCCTGAGGGCTTGCGCCAGGGCCGGCCAAATAAATAGAATCTTTGTCCTGTTTATCCATGGCGGTCACCGGGCGGCCCCATTCATTGCGTTTGGAAATGCTATGACCAGGATTGTCGTAGTCGTTGTTCGCGCTCAGACTGAAGATCGTTCTTGTCTGCCACTGTTGATCTTGCTTGAACAGATGCACGGTGGTTAGCCACTCCCTGTCCCGTTCGTAATCTTGAATCAGATAGTGATTTTCTTTTTCAAGATAATCGATGTCTTGCAAGCGATTTTTTAACTTGAGCAGGCTTTCGGTTGCAAAACCCGCTGGCGAAATCAGCTTTAAGCAAAAAAGTTCATCCCGGTATGGAGCTTGGACGTTCCAATCTCCTTCATCCAGGGCTTCCGCGTAAAAAAGGGATTGAGGAGCGTGGGGCATCCAGTGAAAAGCGCGCGGTCCGGTGGCGACTCCCTGAATGGGAATACTTTCGAAAGGGCCCTGCCGCAGAGTTCTGAGGACGCCGGCCTCTGCATTCCAAATTTCGATGGCCGTGGCAAAGCGGGAGTAGGGGACAAGAAAAGAAAAAGGCTTTTCAATTTTCTTCACCAAAACAAATTTTCCGTTCGGCGAAAAATCGATAGAGATATAATTTGCGATCGGTCCAAGGCGGCGGGACCGCTGGCTGCTCAATTGATAAATTAAAAATTGCATTTCGGTGGCGTTGGCAAAAGTTTCGGCCTCCTGGGGCGTTTTCAACAAATCCGCAAAGGTGCGATTTTGTGAAACCTCACCATAGGTCTGTTGTATCACCGGACCCCGCGGTTTTTCCGTAGAAGTTTTGACTTCGTCTTTCTGATTTTCGGTGCGTACGCCCAGGAGAATTTCGTCCGCGCTGATCCATTGCACCACTTGTTGCAGACAGGCATTCAGGGGCGGCGCAGGAATTTTAAATTTTTCAAGGCTGGGGATGCGGACCAACCAAACTTCATGAGCCTCTTCTTGTTCGAGAGAGACAGCCAAATTTTTTCCGTCGGGCGACCAAGAAACAGACCTTAGGATCGCGTCTTCGGGAAAGTCCAAACGTTTTTCTTCTTTCGACAACATGTCGAAATACCAAAGCTCCTTGTAGTAAAAGCTCGAGATGCTTGTGTAGTTTTTGGGGTTGAAGCGCGCGCCCGCTAATTTCATTTGCGGTCGTGCGATGTAGTCCATGGCCGGAGTCTCCTCAACAAAAATTTTAATCAAGGCCGTCTTCGCCCAATTGAGCAAAGGATGGGAAAAGCCTTTGGCTGCAAGCAGTTGCTGGATCAGAGGTTCAGGAGTGCGGTAAGAATTTTCTGAAGTTTTCATGGGTCGTCCTTTGCAGCAGGAATGATGAAAACAAAGAGTATATTTTTTGTTCGGCCTTGAAAATAGAAATTGTCGATTTTTGATTGTCACTCTATAATGTTTCATGTTTCGACGACTGCTGTTCTTCGTAGCCTTTTTCATTTTAATTTTTGCGACTCTTTTTTCTATTTTTGGGAATCCTCCTTTTTCCTGGCTCGCTGGATTTTGTTACATCGGCTATGACACCTGGTTGATTTCATTTGTTGTTCTAGCGGTCTCTAGGGATCTGAAAAGAAAAAAACCTCCCTCGCCCCTTCCTGATTTGACGGTGAGCGTGCTGATTCCGGCCCACAACGAGGCCCGCATTTTGCCTCAATGTCTCGAAGCGCTGCAGAGCCAGACAAGGCGGCCGACGAGGATTCTGATCGTCGACGACGGTTCAACCGATTCATCCTTGGGCTTTTTGATGCAGGACCTGCAACTCGCGCAACGACAGGGGCTGTATCAGTCGCAAAGGTGGAGCGATATTTTTTTGCTTTCAAAACCTCGTTCGGGAAAGGCGAGATCCCTCAATGAAGCTCTCGCTTTCGTGCAAACGGACATCGTGATCACGTTGGATGCGGACACTCTGCTTGAGGCGAACGCGATCGCGAAGATTGTGCAGGCTTTTGCAGAAGATCCTGACCTCAAAGCCACAGGTGGTGTGTTGCGGCCCCTCGCGCAGAAAGGTGTTTCGGGTTGGCTGCTCGAGTCTTTTCAAAAGTTCGAATATATCCGCGCTTTCCTGACCCGCCAGGCCTGGATGGATTATGACAGTTTAGTTCTTGTTTCAGGGGCTTTTGCGGCTTACCAGACTCAAATCCTGAAGGACGTGGGCGGTTACGATCCTGGAAGTTTAGTTGAGGACTATGAGCTGATCCACCGCCTTTACCACCATTGCTACACCTTGCAAATTCCTATTCATGTGGGAGTGACCCCCGAGGCCCGGGCTCTGACCGATTGTCCCGCGACGATCCGACAGTTTTTGCGGCAAAGACAAAGGTGGTTTGGTGGCTTTCTGCAGACTCTTTTTCGTTACCGACAGATGCTTGGAAATAAAAGTTTCCATTGTTTAGGAACTTTGATGCTGCCGATCAAATCTCTGGATACTTTGCAGCCCTTGTTTGGCTTGGTCGCTCTTTACGGTCTCTTGAATTTTATTTTTTTGCGCGGGGTCATTCACCCTTGGGTGCTGACGGCTCTTTTGGTCAAACTGGGGATTGATTACGTCTATCATTTTTATTGCTTATTTCTTTACAATCGCTGGCAAAAAAGAAAACTTCCGCGTCGGTTTTGGTTCAATCTTTTTTGGTAACCTTGGGCGAACCTCTTTTTTTTCAACCTTTGCGGCATGTGGGCGCGCTGCGGGGCTGGTGGGCCTTTCTGCGACGGCGTCATCACTGGCCCTAATTTGCTGGCCTTCGCCTTCTAAAATCACTCGCTTTGGCGTCGCTGATTTGTTTTAATAGCAAAATGGCGAAAGATTTACTGGATCTGCATGGTTTTAAAACGGATGAAGTTGAAGACGCTCTAGATCAATTCCTTGTTAAAGTCTCCCAATCAAATTTGAAAAGAGCTCGCATCATGACCGGCAAAGGAACCGGAGCGGTGAGGGCCACCGTCATTAAATATTTAAAATTAGCTGGTTATCCCTGGGCCTACGAAAAGCTCTCCAGTGGCAAGAATAACGAAGGCTGCCTCGTCATTTTCCTCGAGTAAAGCCTAGACCATTGCCGCTTAAGCAAAGGTTGCTCTGCGGAATTTTGTATTTTACGATTCGGGCATAATCCCGGAGGACAGATGGAATTCGAAAAATTGCAGAAGGCACTCGCCTTTCAAGTCAGAGCCGCTTACAAAAAAGAAAATGCCCTTTCCGAGAAAGTCATCCAGGCTTTTTTCGAAACTCCCCGCCATCATTTTGTCAGTCGACTTCGCAACTGGGGAGATGACACCTGGTTCGAATTCAACGAAAAAACAGCCGCCCGCTTTTTGCCAGAAATTTATCATGACCAGCCCCTGATCATCTGGGGATCCGAAGAGGACTTCGACGCGAAAAATAAAACGAATCCTGTCGCGACCATCTCCCAACCTTCTTTGGTGCTGAAAATGTTGGATCTTCTGGATTTGCAAAAAGGGCAAAGAGTTTTTGAATTGGGAACCGCAAGCGGTTGGAATGCCGCTTTGATCTCGCACCTGGTAGGCCCCACGGGAAAAGTGGTGACGGCCGAAATCATTCCGCAGCTGGCCGAAGAAGCCACGAAGCGAATTCAAAATTTAGGTCTGAAGAACATCCAAGTGATTGCGGGAGATGGTGTTCATGGCGAGGCGACCGCGCCCTTTGATCGGGTGATCTTCACCGCGGGTGCCTACGATTTTCCCATCGCTCTTTTTGATCAAACCAAAAAGGACGGCTTGGCCCTGTTTGTTTTAAAAAGCAAAAGTGGCACGGACACTCTTTATCTTTTACGGCGTCACGAGGACTTCTTTGAATCGATCTACTCGATGCCTTGCGTATTTGCGCCTTTAACCGGCGCGGTTCCGCTGAAAGAGTTGCCTGAGAATGATTTGGGACGATTCTTGAGCTCCCACCAAATCGCGAAGACTCCGGTGGCCCGGGCGTCGTTTTGGTGGGGCACCAGTCATAAAGATCATTTTCTTTCACAGACCTCCGCGATCCGTGGCTTTCTGTCGTTTTTTAAAAATTTCGAGAGTTTTGATTTTGCAGATCAAAAGAAAGCCTTTGGTTGGTACGAAGCTTCTTCGAACTCTCTCGCGGTGGCTCAGGCGGGCGAATTGGTCTTTTATGGTTCGACTGCGGCTCGCGAGGGGTTGATCGGTCAGGTGAAGGCTTGGATTGATGTGGGAATGCCGACTACGAATGTGATGAATCTGCGTATTTATAAATCGGGAACCTACATTGAGAATTTGCCCCGCACTTGGATCAGTAAACGAACCCAGTCGACTTTTGTTTGGAGTCTGCCGAGCGAGGGTTCTGCGCCGAATCTGGATGCGACCCTCTAGAATTCACGTCAGTAATTCACGTCAGTCGAAATTTAAAAAATTCTGTTCTTTTAAAAAATCAAAAACATCCCGGGAGTATTTTAAGTGAGACTCTCGGGTGTATTTGGCCTTGGTGTAAATTTGCGCTAAATTTGTGGCTCCGACCTCTTCGATTCTCTTTTTCAAATCCGCATGTTGAAGATAACGTTTCAAGCCCTGTTCTTCTTTGTCGCGGTAGATTTCAGAAATCTCGGCGGCCGTTTGGTGCCGGTAGGTTTCGCGATGAACGATCCCATGCAGGGGGAGGCGATCTCGAGGGGGCACGGATTCGTTGGCGTAACCCAATGACATGCCGACCACCGGAACCACATTGGGGGGGCAATTTAAAATCTGCGCGATGGGGCCGCAGCTCGCGAGGGTGGTTCCCATATAGCAAATTCCAAGTCCCTCCGCTTCGGCGGCGAGAGCCGCGTTTTGCGAAGCCAAAATGGCGTCGATGCTCGCGATCATGAAACTCATGAAGTTATCGAAGTTCAGGGGCGCTTCATTCAGTTGCAGCCACTGACGCATACGGTAGAAGTCCGCACAGAAAGTCAAAAGAATGGGGGCGTCTGTTACCATGGATTGGTGAAAGTGAGGCTTGAGGAGTTTTGCTTTCAGCGTGGGGTTGGTGGTTACAATGATCGAATAGGCCTGCATATTTCCAGAGGAAGAGGCCCGGGTTGCAGCCAGCAAAATACGTTGCAGAACATCTTCGGGAACTTTTCGCTCTTGGTAAGAGCGGATCGAGGCATGGGATAGGACAAGTTCGTGAAAAGAGGCAGGGCTCATGGGTTCTCCATTTCGTTAAGACTGTTTTTACTCTCAAATAATGTTGAAAAAAATCGAATAGTATTCAATAAATGGGTCATTATGGAAACCAATCGATTACGACAATTCTGTGTTGTTTACGAAACCAAAAATCTGCGCAAAGCCGCCGAGATTCTTTTCATGTCTCACAGCGCTCTTTCTAAATCCCTCAAGGTGTTGCAAGAGGAAGTCGGGATTCGCCTGCTCGAGCAGCAGGGGCGCGGTATTCTGATCACCGAAGAGGGGAAGGATTTCGTTCATAAAGCCCAGGCGCTGCTCGATCTAGAGGCGAAAATTTTGTCTCGATCAAGCCAACTTGGGGAACATTTTAAGATCGGCACCTTTGAGTCCTTCAGTACTCACTTGATTGGCATGAAGTGGCATAAATATTTTCAAGATCTGCCCCTGCAGCTGCACGAGTTCTCTTCGGGAGCCCTGGAGCGAGCGGTTTCTGAAGGCGTCATCGACGTGGCGATCACCTACGAACCTGTGCCGACACGCGATTTAGAATTTATTTCCTTGGGAAAGGTGACGATGGGGATTTATCACCGGAAGGGCTCTTTTAAGCGGATGGATTTTGAAAAGCTTCCCTTTGTAACTCCCTTGATTCCCGCGAGCGGAACGCCCTCCTCGGCGAAGGGTTTGGACGGTTGGCCCGAGCACGAAATCCCACGCAATGTGCAATACCGTGTGGATATGATGGAGTCTGGTTTAGCCTTGGTGCGTTCGGGTCAGGCCTGTATTTTTATTCCAGACTTTGTGGCGCGTTCGCAAAATCAGGCTTTGTCGGAAGAATATAAGTTGGTTGAAAGAGAATACCCTTTAGAAGGAAGGAAAATTGAAAGAAGAGTTTTTTTGATCGTGAAAGTTTCAAGGCAAAAAGAAAAAAATGTACGCCGCTTGGCAGAGATGATCAAATCGGAATGCTTTTAATTCGAGTTTTGCTCTGAAGCGTTTTTTCGCTTCAGAGCATCCTCTTTTGAACCTTTTATTGAGCTATTGAACAGTGATGGGGCTGTCTTTCCAGAATTGGATTTGCGCGCGACTGGCCTGGGCCCGGCGAACCTCAATCACAACTTTAAGTGAAAGGCCCGGCTTGATTGAATCTAAAACAGCGGCACTGAGACCAAAATCACTCAGGTTGACGGACATCGAGCCCTCAGCAGCGACTGCAAGAGCCGAACGCGCATAACTTTTTGCACCGATCGAGGCTCCGTTACGCACGAGGGTCACCGTGTAGTTGGTCACGACTCCGGCGTAGGGTAGAGTCAAATCGCTGAACGTCAGAACAGCCTGTGCCGCCGCTCCCACGATTCTGACATCGGTGATTCTGCTGTCATCTTTTAGGGCGGCTTGATCGAGGGCAAGACTCAAAGCTTGCTTCACTTCAAAATCAACGGCGCCATTTTCGATGACCACACCTTCGCGGTGAACTTGAATGCTCACGTTGTAGGCTTTAGTCACGTCCCAAGCAAAGGGCAGATTGACTTTCACATCACCTGATCCGCCAGCGATAGGTCCGCTCGACGCGACTTGCAGGTGAGAGGCTGTCTCTTCAACGATCACTTCGTAGCGGCTGCTGATACGGGGGAGCGAGGCCGCTTTATCGGTAAAGCGCAGAGCCACTCCCGAGGCCACCGGCGTCGCGGTGATTTTTTGCAAAGAAGACGCTGTTAAATCTGTCACTTGATAACGGGGCACTTCGCTGAGAATCAAGGTCACCTGATTGCCTGAGATTTGCTTGTCGGCCACTTGGTAGCCAAAAATCGTACTCAATGGACTGAATTGAACATCGGGAGCACCTTCAGTTCCGGCTAAGCGGAGTTGAAAGCTTTCCTGTTCAGCACCTGTTAACTCCGTTCCTGCAGGGAATTGAATTGTGACGGGCGTGACCCACTGATGGTCAAACACATCGCGATACTTCGTCACGCAACAACGAGTTTCTGTGCGGTATTGAGTAATGGTGCGAGTCCGCGCCTCTTGTCTATAGCGGGTCACCGTACGGTATCGAGTCACAGGCACAGTGGTGCAAACTTGACGATCATGACACTGCGGCGGATGCGGTGGATGAGGCGGGTGTGGTGGATGTGGAGGATGCGGCGGATGAGGAGGACCTGGGTGTGGAGGATTTGGATGTGGTGGTGCCGGAGGATTCGGGTGCGGCGGATTTGGGTGCGGCGGATTTGGGTGCGGCGGCGCCGGAGGATTTGGATGAGGAGGATGTGGCGGGTGCGGCGGATTTGGATGAGGCGGTGCCGGAGGACGAGGGGTTGGAGGACGAGGGGGAGCTGGGCGCGGTGGTGTCGGACGCGGTGGGGCTGGACGCGGCGGTGCCGGAGGGCGTGGTCGAGGAATATTACCACCACCTGCTGCTCCAAAAGGGACAATGAGAGATTCCGTGAGATCAGCAGAGAGATCTTCGCTTTCATTCAAAGCAAGCTGGCCGGAAAAGCCACACTGTCTTTCCACATGACATTGTTGCTCATAGTCCGTGTAGGTTTCGGTGACCTGGTAGGGAACCGTTTCATAATAAGTTTCAGTGGTCTCGTAGGGAACTTGTTCTTCATAGTTTTCTTGATAGGCTTCCGTACGCGAGACATTTTCTTTCAACTGCGTCTGCAGAATCAGTCCGCTTGATGCGTTGCGAACTAAAGTTTGTGTCATCACTTCGCTTGGCGCTGCGTTGACATTGAGAGCCACGCAAAGACTCAAGAGCAAAATGAATGGTTTTTTAAAAGACTGGTGCATTTTATACCCTCCCGGTGTGCAGCGAGGAGCTAGAGCAAAGTCCGTACCTCTTTTTCAAGGCCGAAATGCACCCCCCACCGATTGAAAGCTATCGCAAGCAGGTCCTTGGGCCAAGCGCGCTTTTCGATCTATCTACTTAGAGTTCAAAAAGTTAGGCTAGTTCTGTGGCTTTACATATAAAAACGTCTCTTTCATTTTTGCCTTTGGCGATTTTTCTAATCTGTGGATTTTGGACATGTCCTGGTCGGGCGATTTCTGATGCGGAATGCTTTGTTAAATACAACTGCGGAACCTCCACCGCACGTGCGCCGAACCCTTCGAATGCGAGCCAAATTAAAATCAATCCCTCGGCCGTGCCGACAGAAAAAGGTTACGGTATCGAAACTATTTTTTATAAGGGCGAATACGATTTCGGTTTGGTGCGAGGAACCGGCCGCGTGGGGGCCGCGCTTTCGCCTTCGAATACCGAGAATACTTTTTTTGGCGCGCCCGGTTTTGAGTCATCCGATAGCCTTTTGCTGCGTAAAACAGAAAGCGAAAAATATCCCAATCAAAAGTTGAACCTCGCGGCGGCCATGAACCTCGTGGACAAGAAGGGCCAGGGCTTCGGCCGCTACTCTTTAAATGTTGGGGTCATGGCGAAGTATAACAAGCTCACTCATGGGGTGACTCCCGGAGCGGGCGTGAACGGTGTGCTCGGTGCCATGAGGTTTGGATATTCCATCTACAATGACCAGGCCCAAATCGAACAGCCTGATCCGACGATGGAGTCGCTGCGGTTTTCTTACCAAGTTCAAACCTACAACGTCGGTTTGAACTTGAGTTCTCTCAATTTGGATTACTCCCATCTGTGGATGACTTTGGATTCGACGGATCCCATCACCGTGGACATTTATTCAGCGAGTTTGACGGTCAGCCGCTTCATTTTTACAGCGGCCCAGCGTTTCGAGAACTCAGTCATCCCCAATTACAACTACCAGACGCGCCTTCTCGAGGACCGCAAAGATAAAATCGAAACCTTCGGTGGCATTCAGTACGTGGCGAGCGCCAATATTGTCGTCGGGGCCTTGTACAATTATTATTTGCTGCGCGAGATCGCGGGTACCGTCAGCATCTTTTTCTGATTCATTTTGAGATTTTCGGTTTTACTTAAGTTCATTTCCTGGAACTCCGAAAAGAAGATCTACCATCTGGGGAGGCCTATGCCTTACACATTGATTTCATTATTTGCAGCGCTCTTTTACGGGATGACTTCTTTTGCTCAGTGCCAGCCGGCACCGGATCCGGCGGTGAGTTTTGATTTGTCTGCGCGCTCGCAAGAGTTTTCAGGTCCAAAGCCAGGAATCGTTGCGGCCTCAAAGGCGGCGGTGGATATTTGCAAGAAACTTTCGCAGAAAGAGAAAGAGCTTTGCCACCAAGCGGTTGATGCGATCAAAACAGATACGACGGGTTTCGATTCAAAGGCAGGAGCCAATGAAATTTCCAATACGGCCGCTCAAGCTCTCGAGAAAGGTCAGAATCAAGTTCAAGATCAATTCAATAATAAGTGCACTCCCACTTACACGGATCTTTTGAATGACTGCCAAGAAGCGCACGATAAAAGTCAGCAAGCCATCCAGAAATATCAAAGCAGTTTAAGGACTCCGGAGGTTTGCGATAGTGGAAATAAACTAGGGCAAGCTCAAAAAAATATGCCTCAGGCGGAAGATCTGAAGTCGGACGCGAAGGATTCTTACGCGGCTGATAAGCAAAAAGTAGATGCTCTTCTCGCGGCTTCTCAAAAAACATCAACGGAAATGCGCAGCACGGCCAGTGATACTTGTGTGGATTGTCCAGCAGATACGGATCCGGCCAATATTCAAAAAACGGGCTCCGGTCCCGTGCCGATTAAGTTCATTGGCGCCGATGGGACGGAACAGACCTATTATTCAAGCTCGGACCCTGCAAGCCTAGCTGCGAATCAAGCTTATTTAAGTAGCCTCAGCCGACAAAATAGCAAGGTCAATCCCCAAAGCCAAGGCGTAGGCCTTCAGTTGGTGGTGCCACTTAAATAAGGAAGAACTTCAAAGTGGGTTCGATCGATGCTTTTTTCTCGCCATTCTAACAAAAGAGATTTAAGTAGGGGGAACTTGATAAGTGAGGCCTTCGCCATGGACGAAAAAAGATTCATCGACATTGAAGTTAAAATTCTGCAGCAAGAGCTCCTGCTCGAAGAACTGCACCAGGTGCTCTATAAACAACAGTCGACGATTGATCATCTCGAAGCTCAACTTTCCAATATTTTGAAGCGAGTGCAGGGCGAAGAGGGCGCGGAAGAGATCGGTCCTCATGACCAAAAGCCTCCGCATTACTGAGTTCTAGAAAAAATTACGTTTACCATTAAAATGTAGCGTCAAGCGCCTCTTCCTGAGGGCCTTGTTGACACTTTGCATCCGGAAAAGTAACGGCGTACCTACTGCAGCAGTTCGATCATTTTTTGATCGCCGTTCTCTTGGGCGATATCCCTCACTGTTTTTTGGTCGTGTCCGCGCAGACTAAGATCGGCGCCGGCGCGGACTAAAATTTCTGCGACTTCATAGTGGTTACCCGAAACCGCGTCGTGCAGGGGAGTATAGCCATTGTAGCCGCCCCGGGCATTGATGTTGAGACCATGCGCGACTAAAAGTTTCATCACTTCGGCGCGTCCCCAGAAGGCGGCCTTGTGACCGGAGTTTGCGCCCATCCATTGATCGTTCTGATTGGGATCTGCGCCCTGTTGCAAAAGCATTTGCACGATGGCGTCCTCTCCTTCGCGCGAAGCCCACAGAAGAGGCGTGAACCCCTGATCATCGGCTTCACTCAAGATTTCTTTTTTGGCCGTCTTCAAAATTTTCGCCACGTCCGCCAAATTATTTTGCCTGACCGCGCTCATCAATTGACGGCTGTCCTCGGATTCTCGTTCGGCTTCGTATTTTTCAAGGACTTGTACCACATCGTCTGCTTTCAAAAGTTTCGCTGATTCGAGGGGAGCCAGTCCCGCGCGATTTTTAATCGCGAGGCTGGGATGATACTGTAATAAAGTGCGGATCACTGAAAGATCCTTCCCGCGGCGAAAGTAAAGGGCATCATGCAAGGGCGTATCGCCGTTCGAAGGGGATTGCAAATTCACCAAGGCTCCTGCTTGCAAGAGGACCTTTAAAGTAGCGGCATTTCCGGAGTAAACGGCCTTATGCAGGACCGAGACGCCCATTTTGGAATCGAGAGCCAAGGGATCGGCTCCTTGCTGCAGAAGCTTCGTGACCAGAGCGGTGTCTCCGGCCCCGGCCGCGCGGTGCAGAGGGGTCAGGCCCTCGCTGTCGCGAGAAGAGACATTTTGAGCATCGGCGTGGGGGTGAAGGAAGAAGGCTATCAAAATGACGAGCGAAATTTTTTTCATGTTATTTCTCCGAGAGTCTTGCCTGTCTTATTCGCAGCGCAATTGAGAAGGATTTGTAAACCTTCTGCAAGTGAAGTACAATGCAAATATACGCATCGTATAAATGCAATTTTGCATGAAGAGGATCCATGAACTGGGATGATTACCGTTATTTTTTGGCCGTTGCCCGCAACCGGACTCTCAAGGCTGCCGGCAAACAGTTGAAAGTCGATCAGGCCACCGTCGGTCGTCGAATAGCGGTGCTCCAGGAAAATCTTCAGGCGCAGCTCTTAGAGAAACGATCGGATGGGTATTTCCTGACTGTCGCGGGCGAACGTATCATCGCGAGCACCGAAAATATTGAAAAAATGATGTTTGAAATGGAACGCGCCATTCTAGGTAAAAATGAAAAGATCGAGGGAGTGGTGAAGATCGCTCTGCCGGGCGCCCTCGCGAACCAGTGGCTCATCGGCAGTCTGCGGCCCTTGCTGCGCGAGCATCGGCAATTGGAGTTGCAATTTTTAACAGGTTCTGAAGTCCTCAACCTCTCGCGCCGGGAGGCTGATCTGGCCATTCGTTTGGTGCGTCCCGAGCAAAAGGACCTCAAGACAAAGAAAATCGGCGTCCTCCGGTTGGGCCTATACGGCTCGAAAGATTTTGATGAAAAGAGCTTCTCCGATTTTTCATCCATGCCTTTCGTGGGACTTTTTGACAGTGCAACCAGCGCATTGGAAAGATCTTTTTTAAAGACTCTCAAATTTGAACCGCAGTACTGCATGAGGTCCGCCGCCTGGAGTTCCGTTTCTGCGGCTGTTCAGGCGGGCCTTGGCATCGGAATTCTCCCGACTTTTATGGCAGAAAAAAACAAGTCTCTACGGCAGCTGCAAGAAGATCGCATCGAGGCCCCTCTGTGGTTGGTGGTGCATCCCGAAGTGGCCGAAAGTGCACGGGTACGGGTGACGATTGACTATTTTTCCAAAGTGCTCGCAGGCTAAGCAAGGAGACTCATGGCGACGATTTTTTCACACGCGGTTGTCGGTTGCACGATCGTATCGACTTTCTCTGATAAAATGAGAACAAAGACAATTTACGTTCTCGCTGCCGGAACGGCGGTGCTACCTGATATCGATTACTTCGGTTTTATCAATCGTATTCCCTACGATAGTCTTTGGGGTCATCGGGGGCTTACTCACTCTGTTGTTTTTGCTTTACTGACGGGAATGACAGTTTCTTTTTTGTTTAAATTGATCACACGTTCGCAGTCGGGTCATTTCCCTCTATTTTTTGTAACGACACTTTCGCATGGGCTGATCGACGCCTGCACCAATGGCGGCTTAGGCGTCGCCTTTTATTCTCCTTACAATAGAATGCGCTATTTCTTTCCTTGGCGGCCGATTCAGGTTTCACCCATGGGCTTGGGGATTTTCTCAGAGCGGGGACTCGTGGTTTTGATGAGTGAACTTTTTTGGATTTTAATTCCGTGTTTTCTCTTGATGAGCGTGCTGGGGTTTTTCAGGCGGGCGAAGTTTTGAACTAGGCCCGCGAGTGAAGGTCTTTTAAATTCTTAGGGGCCTTTTTTGCAAATGAAGGGAGCGCTGTTGTTGCCGTCAATTTCTATGACCAGAGGTTCCTCGCCGAGTTTTTTGTCGGATCCAAAAGTCACCTGTCGACGGTTGTTCTCAAAGAAAAAATTCCGACAACTGCCGGCGCTTCCGGGTATGATGGGCTTTATGGGACTACACTTCGATTTGATGACGTCTCCTTTGACAGAAGTCAGTGTCAGCGTATCGGACGTCACATCTTGGCCGGGGAAAAACTCAAAAAAAGCTCTCATTCTGTTGGTGACGGTGGGTTGCCCGTGAATGAAGCTTGTTTGGGTGCAGTTATAGGTCATTTGATTGCCAGATCCGCTGGCCACATTCCGGCTGGGATCAGTTGTTTGATTAGCCTGCGGGCTTGGCGTGGACGCGCAGCCTGTGATTAAGTAAATTCCAAAAAAAAGAACGAATGATTTCATGATCTCCCCTTTCAAAGAAAGCTTTGTAAAGCAACAGCCTAAGTATTTAGGCAGACAGAGGCTTTTTCAATTTTAAATTCGAAATTTTTTGTGAATCGCGACTTTAACAAGCTTTTAGCCGGGGATTGGTCTGTGCAGCCTTTTATCTTGGGCAGTGGAACCAGACTTGTCCCACTCCTCGCGCGCCTTGCATCTCAAAGCTTCTCAAGCTAGAGTCTCACAATGGAAAAAATCAAACAAGTCCTCCTTATTCGCAGAGATCTGAAAATGCGACGGGGTAAGGAGATTGCCCAGGGCTCTCATGCCTCCATGGATTTTCTGATTGAACGAATTCGCAAGGCTTCAAACGCCAAATCTTCAAATCAAGTCGAAATTGGCCTGACCGATGTTGAAATGAAGTGGATTTCAAATGGAATGGCGAAAGTATGTCTTCAGGTCGTTTCTGAGGATGAACTTCTGGGAATGCATGAAAAAGCCCGCTCGGCCGGATTGGAAAGCCATTTGATCCGTGACAGTGGGAAAACCGAATTTGGCGGTAACCCCACATTCACAGCGCTCGCCATTGGCCCTTGCTTCGCGGACCTCGTTGATTCAATCACGGGTGAGCTGCAGCTCTACTGATGGCTTCAGATCACATTATTCCTCTTTCTTTGAAAGATTATTTGTTTATTTATAACCCTGACACAACAGAAAGTCGGTCCCTTGTTCGGTGGAGAGGATCAAAACGTCCCCAGAGAATTGCAAAAGAAACTCTCCTGCTTGGTCACCGATGAATTTTGCTGGCACTTCTTTGGTGAAAGTCGGGAAGATGGGCAGAGTGCGCGGCCCGATGAGCAAAAAATACTCATTCGGGTGCTCAAGATTTCCTGCTTGAAGGCGAACAGATGTTTTTCCGATGCAGTCAAAGTAAACGCTTGCAGCAAGCGCCTCACGACTTGCTTCGTGGAAGATCTCCTCTGTTGGTTTCAACTCACTTGCTGAGGCATTTGTAACCAGTAAAAATCCAAACGTAAGCGTGATAAAAGCGAGATTCAAAATCATCATTCTTCTCCTTGTTGAGGGGTGATTTCATTTCTTGAGCTGATATACACCTCATTGTCGTGCGTTAAAACTAAACAATAAGAGACAGATGTTAGGTTTAGGGAAACAATTAAACGGCAGAAAATAATAAATTCAAAGAATAAATAGAAAACGGAAGGCAGGGGGCCTTCCGTTTCGTTGAAGCAAGGATCCTATTTAGGTTTTGCCATTGCAAGCGACAACCGGGCTTTCGACCAAGGCTGCCGTGGAAAGAGAAGTATGCCTATTCTTTCCAGTATCCAAAATCCAGATGATTCAACCAAGGTGTTGGATCGAGTCCGCCGGCAGGGTCCTTCACAATCTGAGAGTAATCAGAGCATTGGGTCAGATACCAAACATGTCGCGCACCGTTTTGAACGGTCTCTCGCAAAGCAAAGCTGAAGCTTTTTCCGCTGTCCATGACTTTACTTGACGCAAGCTCGGGGGTGACGTAGCCCACATTGTCTGAAGGCCCGTAGGGCGTGCTGCAGCTGTGACTGCTATACATCATCTCGGCGATCTCTTGAGCGGATTTGCCGTCTAATGAGCCTCCTCGTGTCGGATGTTTCCAGTCATCACGGGCCCACTTTTCCCAGCGGGTCAGTCCAAACTCTCGGGTCCAATAGGTGCGTTCAATTTGCAAACTCTCACCTGGGTTCATTCCTGAGTCAGAGCCTTGAGAGTAGTGATCTGATATCAGAGTGCTTGTTTTATATTTTGAAGTCAGGGTGAAGTTGTCTTTAACCCACGTCGTAAAAGATGCAGACCCGAAGTCATTAGGGCATCGGCTCAATTCTCGTTCCAAGCCAAGGGAGGTATCTGAATTGACGGCCAGACTTTTAAAGTTCGCGTAGCCGTATTTGCCATTGGTGGTCGGAATCTGCACGGGACCAATCACCCAGCCTTCGAAAGAACGCTGAGATGTTCTCGGATAGTTCTTGCAAAAAGGAGTGACCCAAGATGACAGGGCCACGGGACTCCAGCTGCCCATGATGAACCCATACTGCGAATTCAACCATTGAATGGAGTCACCTTCGGAATGATCAGAGTCATTTTTTTGTTTATCCGTCAGGTCCTTGCGTGCGTCTTCGTAAACTCCGAAGGAGGGTTCGGTAGCAGCAACACCGCTGCAGGCATGATTAACTCCCTTGTCGTAAAGGCTGACGATGCGAGTGACACCATTGACGCCCGTGACGGGAATGTTGTCTTTAGAGACCTTGCCCTGACTGAGCTTGCACGCGGAAGATCCCGTGAAGGCGTGCATGTGGTAAGGAATTTTTTCGCCCGGTTCAATGTTGCGGCGATGAAGACAGGCCACCTCGCCTGGGGCTACATTCTTGAGAACTTTGCCTTGATTGTCGACACAGACATCCATAACCATGAAATCGTACAGGGGCAATCGCTCTGCCACCGAATAGCTGAAATTTTGAAAAAGAGCGAAAGTCGCTAGTAGCGGAATCACGTACAAAATTGCTCGGTAAGACTTCCATTTCGAAAACATGACAACACTCCCCTTTTTTTGGATCTAGACTATAGATCGGTATAAAATCGTTCGACCTAAAATGTCTATTTGATCGACAGAAGGTGGAATCTGTCTCAATTCGATTCATTTACATGTCTCTAGGCTAATCCATTCGCGGTCATTCATTTTTGATTCGAAATCAGATCGTAAAAAAATAACTTATTTCAGTCATCACAAGAACAGGCAGTGCCAATAGATCACCGTTTTTGTGGCATATCCCTTGCGTAGAGTGTTTGAAAGAAGGTCACGAAGGCTTTCGTCACAACAAACACTGTCTATAGAGGGGGAATCTATGAATCGCGCTTACAGTCTTCTTGCTACTCTTATGCTTTCAGCCACACTGGCTCACGCCGACAACATTCAGTTGGGCGTTCCAAGTTATGGTGGGACGGGTTGCCCTGCGGGCTCGGCCAGTCTTTCGCTCTCTCCGGATAATACGGCTGTCAGCATTCTGTTTGATCAGTATGTTGCCGAGGCGGGAAATGGCCGTGCTTTTGATCGTAAAAACTGTAACGTTGCGGTGCCCGTACACGTTCCTCAAGGCATGAGTGTTTCGGTTTTTGCGATTGATTATCGTGGCTTCATGGGACTTCCCGCGGGCGCCCGTGCGCAGCTTTCGGTGAATTACTTTTTAGCGGGCAATGGTCAGGGAGTGCGTACCAGCAAAAATTTCCGCGGTCCCTTGGCTTCGGATTATTTGAAAAGTGATGGCCTTGATTTGAGCGCGATCGTCTGGTCTGCTTGCGGTGCCGACACCATTTTGCGGGCGAATACGACGCTTCTTGTGCAGTCGAACTCTCAAGGTGAAGAAGCTCAAGGGACAGTGGATAGCGCTGATATTAAAGCGGGACTCGTTTATCATTTGCAATGGAGATCGTGCCGGTAGGGAAACAGGTGCACGGATGAGAATAACCAAGGGGAGCTCTCCGCTCCCCTTTTTTTAGGAGTGAGCCGTGAGCAAATTTATTTTTATTTTTTTAGCTTTTAGTTTTTTCATCCAGGCCTCCGCTTTAGAGCGTGTACGGCCTTTGCGCCCCGGGCATCATGCCGTGCGCGGCAACGAACGTTCGGAAAAGGTGACGGCTTTGTCGGTCGGAGAGGCTATCTACCGTGGCAACGGTTGCGAGCCTGGGACGATGCGTGTTGTTTTTGCTCCGGATTTTCTTTCCTTCTCGCTGATTTTTGATCAATTTGTTGCCGAGGTCGAGACGAATCAAAAAACAAAGCGGGACCTCATGGCTTGCGAGGCCCTTGTCCCGATGCAAATTCCTGCGGGTCTGCAAATGGAAATCACCCGCGTTGATTTCCGTGGATTTACGGCCTTGCCCGTAAGGGCCCGCGCAGCCCTGCGCTCCGTTTTCAATTTTCGCGGACCTGGCGGGGACCAGGACCGCATTCTTCTCAATTTTGATTTTCAAGGGCCTCAAATGGAGGACTACGAATTAAGTTCCGACTCAGAAGCTGGTGGACCAAGTGAAATTTCCCCCTGTGGTGGAAATGTCCGATTGCGGATCATGAATCAATTGAAGATCGTTTCTCCCACCCGTGAGGCCGCCTCTGCCACTCTCGATAGCGTCGATGCCTCCAGCCACGCGATCTACTACGTCAACTGGCGCGCATGCAAGGGGCGTTGAAAATGAACAAGCCGAGCCTTCCACCAATTATCCTTGATCCATCAATGTTCGTTTTTCCATTGTTCCATTGACAGCTATTTCCCAATATTCACGATGTAGTTAATATTGTGGCCTGTGCCCCCGAAGTAAGCGCGTGTTCCCGGAACAGTGGGGCTGTATTCGGGACTTATTTCTTTGCCTTTCCAACTTTTCACATTCAACACCGTATTGGTGAATGTGATATTTGAGTTTGTTGGTTGATTGTTGCCCATGATAGGTGGAACGATAGACGTAGGAGCTAAATCCGATATGGTTATATTTGAAAAGGTCACATTGTGATAGTTTGCCGCGGGAAAACGGATGCCGGGGAAAAAATTATTCAAGAATGCACTATTGTAGGTGGCGGTCACATTTGAAATGGTCATATTTGTGGCATCCAAAACATCCATGAAGCCATCGGGTCGGTAAGAGGTGTAATTGTCTATCGAGCTATCAAAACCACCGAATTTGAATGAGTTGGCATATCCGCTTAAAGACTTATCCCCTGCACGATCGCGAGCTATACCAACGCGATTACCGTAATCGATGACGTTAGAGACATGAAGGTCACGATTGAAGAGCGCAGGATCTCCGCTAGGGTTGTAATTTATGTAGAAGAGATGTGGAGGTGCGAACCACTTGCCTACGCCGCCGACATTCCCACCATTCGCATCTTGCAGATCTCCATAGCGATGAGAACGAATGTTTTTGAATGTCGCATTTCGCAAGTTGCCCTGAAAGCCAAAGTAAGTTCCGTCGAAGTCGAGATTTTCAAAGTTCAAAGTTGATGGAATGGCGAAGTTGGTCGCATCGATGGGTAGATCGCGAGAAATGATTTTATTGCTGCGCTCCCCACGTATGAACGAGAAGACCATGGGAATAAAACTTTGTCCACCGGCATTGGCTGGAACAAAGACCTTCATATTGGTGACATCGATCGAAGAGGAGCTGCCTTTGATAGTAAATATTGCTGAAAGATTAGGGGGGCCGGGCCATAGGGGCGTAGCACCGTTTACATAATTGATGCCGCGATTTTTGATCATCCAAGCTTTCATGACGGTATCGTTGAAGATGCCTGGTGCCGAAGCTTTATCGACGCCGTAGGTTCCCTCATACTGCACGATCCAATTCTCCAATGAAACATTGTTGGTATTTGCAATGACGAACGCGGGCACACCCACGTTATCAACAATTAACTTTCCGGCTCCTGAAAAAATGACGGTTGTGCCGTTATCTATAAAGATAGTATGGGCACCATTGCTGCCAATACGCAGACGAACAGGGCAATCGATTTGAAGTTTAAAAGCGTTGTTGCGAGCAGCGGTAAACGCTTGCGCAAGGCGAATCGAGTCGTCAGTGTTGCCATCGCAGGTGACGAAAGACTTCACTGATTTAACGCCGGCAACAGCAAGAGGAGCAGAGCACGAAGCAACGCCACCCCCGCCGCTGCCCGTGCATTGCCATTTCCATGGACCAGAGCCAGAGAAGCCAGCGACGCTTCCCTTTGCACATAGATTGTCTGAAGGTGGCATTGACACAGAAACTCCGTTGGATGGGCCGCAAACGCCCGCAAGGTAAGGAGCAGGTTTATAACCTAAGGTGGCAAGTCCTCCATTGCCTGCTCCAAACACGAACTGATTGGCAGGTATTCGCTGGGTTGAGCCCATGACGAGGTCTGTACTTAATTTATTGTTCGGGCCATTTACAGTGAGAGCCAATTTTGCGTTCATGTTTAAAATGGTGACTGTGTTGTCAGCGTTGAGAGCAATTCGCCATTTTTGTGAAAGGGATTTACTGTCGCAGGGGCGTTGCACCACTTTTGTACCAAGGGCGTTATTGCCAGCATCCAAACAGAGATTGGCGCCATTGAGCGTACGAATGTAAAAGTGTCCGTCGACGCCGGTTTTTTGCACCACAAATTTTTGCGCTCCGCTTGAATTGCAAGAATAGGACTGAAGATTTGTGCCGGGCAGATTCGAGCCAAGGCGAATATCGAGGCAAAAGCTTTGATTATCCGAAAGTTTAAAAACAGTGGACTGTGTTGCAATGATTGGATAAACCGGTCGGAAGCCAAAATTATAAGCCACATCCGGATTCAATAAAAATTGTTGATAGGGCACCGCCTGGGGCTTGGCGAGAGCGATCGTACTTGGAGCCGTATTCGCGCCTGTCACGAGGAACGCCGCGCTGCCATTCATCGTAAGTACAGAGTAAGTGTTATTCTTTGTGTTTAAAGCGATTCGGAATTTCTGCTGATTCGAGTTCGTGTTGCATTTCTGTTGGACAACGACAGTGCCAATCGCACCATTCCCTGAATCTAAACACAGATTTGTTCCATTGAGAGTTGCGATACTGAAGTAGCCATCATCTCTGTGGGTGATGACAAATCTTTGCGCGCGACTTGTATTGCAAGGATAAGACTGCAGCGTAGTACCGGGAGCAGTCGAGTTCCCCTTGATATCGAGGCAGTTTTGTAGAGCGTAGCTGAGTTGTAGAGTGGTATTCTGTGAGGTTTCTGCCTTCGCACGGCAGAAAAAAAACACGATAAAAATCGACAAGAAAAGTTTTGACTTAAAACAAAAGTGAACCGACATGAGCTCCTCCAAATACGTGTGGCTGCTTTAAGCCTGGAACATTGCAACAACGAGACCATCGTCAAAGGCTACAGCGTCGCGAAAAGTCAGAATAAATGACTAAGAAGTTTGTACTGATTTTGGGATTTAAGGATGCAAGCATCTGAATTGAAAAGTTAATTTTTCAAGTGTTGAGAAAATGAAGGGGTCAAGAAGTTGACTTCCAAATGAATCGTCTCAAAATAAGAGTTACGGCGTGCTTTCTAAATCCAAGAGCAGATGGGCGTGCTAAGTCAGAATCAGATGATGAGTTTGACTGAAGATAGAATTTCTTCGATAAAAACAAAACTCTAGCGGCCAAAGGGAGTTGGTGATGCCACTTCGATTCGAACGAAGGACCTACGCCTTAGAAGGTTAACGGTCTATCCAGCCACACGAATTTTTAATGAGATTTCAAGGGTTTGTCAATGAATGACCAATGGAAATAACTTGGAGCAATATGGCTCCTATGGTTTAGATACCGTTTTGGTGGGCGAAAATTTAAAGAGGCTGAGTTGGGATTAGATTGAGATGTCGCACTGTTTTAGGCGAATTCTGAGGTAATCCAAGGATAGTTGATCGGTAGGTTTGGATTTCAATTCCTCGCTCAATAAAGCCCTCATATTGGCTTCCTGTTGTAGGTACTTATATTTCCATACCTTCAAGCAGAAATCGTCGTAGTGAGGCCTATAGAGGCAAATTAAGGCTAATGAATAAAGGGCTACCGATCTCATCTTCATAAGATACCTGTAGTATTATAGCATTACAGACTATGAGTGTTTAATATTGTTCCCTAGTGAGGGGTAATTCTCTCTAGGGAGTATAAACTTAACAAATTAAACAAATTGAGTTAGACCATCTCCTGAAATGAAACCAATACCTTTTTCGTTAGACCAACTCTCTTCCTTTCCTGTTATTAAAAAACAGGTCTTTAAAATGTTGGCTTCTTTGAAGACTGACGAACTCAATAAGAAGCACGACATCATAAAAGTCCTTCAAGGAAGGTTTTTAAAATCTGCTCGGGAATATCGGGGATTTGATATTGAGTGTGTGTCTAAGAAAACAGGATTGAGCCAAGATCTGGTTTATGAAATTGAATTGGGATTAGTCTCAGCGAAAATGTCAGACTTTTTTTCTCTCTGCTCCTACTATGGAGTCTCTCACGATGGTGAGACCTTTGTTCAACTAGCTGAAAATGCCGGTAATCCAGAATTGTTAAAAAAAAGAATTGAGTCTTCAAAAACCTTAATGACCTATGGCTTTCCTCAATTAAAGGAATTAGAGAAGTATTACCCATCAAGCCGACCCAATGGGAAAGTAATAGAATTTCGTCCGAGAAATTAGAGCAAGACCTTTGTTAGTCCCAGATTGAATCAAAAACCAGCCCCGACCATTGTCGCCCTTTATATTTTATCTTGTGTGTGATAGTATAATACTACATGAAACAAGAAGCTCAGTTTCACCTACAAATCGCAAGGTCTTCGGCTCCAGAGCATATCAAGACTGCTTTGATTGAGAGTATCAGCGAAGTCTTTGATAAAGACATTTGGAAGTATCAGGTCTTAGAATTGATATTCCAAACTGCAATGACCATAAAGACCGAGGACTACTTTCCTAACCTCCCTAAGACTTTTAGTGGGTACTTGTTAGGATGGGGAGACTCAGGCAAAGACTTAGTTAATAAAAATTTAAGCTACGAGCAGAAGATAAAGAAAGCGATAGAGATTGTATCTGCTTTTCAATCGAGAACTGACTTACCTTTTGGTTTTCACACTTATTCTTTAAGTAAAACTAGCAATGTTAATATTCTGTTTGAAGACTATAACCGTTTTTTAGAATCAATATCCCAAAATGAATTAGTAGGCGGTTTTAAAAAGTTTAAAAGCGATGAATCCAAGTCCATAGTTCAGACCTATCAAGAAATGATTAAAGAAAGCCTCTATATTCGGGGGAGGCCTGTAGGTGATATCGTATCTTTCAATAAAGAAAATGGGGAGATGCAAATATACATTAATCGCTTTGAATATTTCACCGATTTTGTAGCCATTAGTATTGGATTGTGGGGACCTTTTTTTGAATCTCGCAGGGCTGGGAATAAGAAGAATCCTTTATGGAAATTTATCGCTAACAAAATCAAATTTCAGCATTACCAATTTCAAACAGGGCAAGTAGTTGGAAAGAATGTTCCTAAGGCACTTATTTTGGATGAAGACTTTTTTGATACTAATTTTAGTGCTGATAGAATCGCTGAAAGGGCCTCTAATAACACAGAGACTTTTAAAGCGAGAAAATCTATCTGTTTTAAATCTGGTTTGATTGACGAAGACTTTATCCAAAAGCTTCTTTCGGAGACTAAAGATTTAGGTCTTCCTATTAGAGATAGTCTAGAGAAATACAAGTTCTTTAAAAAAGAAGAATCAATTATAAAATCATTCGTAGAAGAATTGAAATCAAAAGGTGGCGAATTCAAAGGTGTAGATAATAAGGATTGGAGAGAGACTATGGAGGAGTATTATCACTCTGACCAGTCTACCCAAGAAGAAGTACGGTCTTTCTTAAAAAAGAGAATTAAAAACACTCCCCTTAGCAAGAGAAGAGAAGAAGCGAAACTTAGAGAACAACAAGGGTTAAAAGATATTGATATTATATTGCCGACTTCCAAAAGAAAGCCAGCTTAGGACTCGGAATCTCGGACAGTCTTCCAGAATTTATTAATTTCGACTAAATGAATATCCCTAGAGCTTCGCCATTGAAGGTAAGATTCTCTTCGTTTTAGTTCATCAAGTCTCTTTCTAGATAATTCTTTAGCCTTAGCCTCAGTAGACTTCTTATATTTATATTGCTCTCTTTTATACTCTTTAAAGAGAACAACTGGATTTTTTCTAAAGACCTTTTTGAACACACCCTTATTTTTTTTGGGCTTAGGGTCAAAGGCATTATCTACAGCGACTGCGATATTGGCAGAACAAACTAAAAACCAGCGAGCAGTTTTTAATGCGAATTTGATTCGGTTGTAATTCGTAGAGATAACTTCCTTAAACTCGGCTTCTGTTTTTGGTTTCGCTTTAATTTTACCATTAGACGATAGATAGTTAATGGCTTTAGCCCGAGTTTTAGGGACTTCTTTAATTTCCTGTAGGGTTTGATAAACATCTAGAAGTTCATCGTCGGAAAACCCAGCACGATAAACTGCTTGATATGTGGGTTCTCTTTTTTTAGCCATTTTATAATTTTTAATATGAGGGTTTAATTCAAGTTGAATAGTAGCCACCTTATCTCTTCGCTCTAGATAGTCCAAAGCTTGATAATAAAGTTCAACGAACTCATCTTCGGTTCCATCAAATTTTAAGTCGGGATTTAGAGACAGGGTCTTACGAACGAGTGAATCCCAGCTAGTACAGCCTCGGATGTCTTCTGTATTGAATCCAATTTTTTTTAGCTTCTCAACAGCAGGACGATACTTTTGGCTCTCTTTTTTAATTAATTCCAATTCTGCTTTTTTAAACTTCTCATACTCAAAACCAATTACTTCAGAGGAATTATCAAGACCTAGTCGATAAGCATTTACTTTAGCTAAATACTCGGCTGGGTCATTGCCATTGGTATTAAAATACTCTTGAATTATAGTATTACCATCGCCTTTTAGAAGAAGCTCTGCTTTTTTATGGCTCTCATCAGGGGTTAATTCCGAGTACATAGAACCAAATTGACTAGTGAGAGTCTTTGAACGACATACTGGCCCCATAATTTCAGAAGCCTCTAGGGGACGATTACAAACAATACATTTATCTGAGTTTAAACCCATTTAAAACCTCGCTTATTATAGATACCGAGGAAATAAAAAGCCCCAAATGTGTGAGGTATTCCAAATGAAGAAATTGAAATCACATCTGGGGCGGGCGAATTAACTTAAAGGAGCGATTCGCTTACTTTATAAATAGATTTTTTAATTCAAACGATAGAATTTATAGTTGTGCTTAATGTACTGATTAAAGTACTGGCCTTGAGAGGGAGCTTTTAGAAAGTCTCTAAAGGTTTCTTCGCTCACAGATACATACTGATAAGCCGACCCATTGTGAAAATTTACGATTAATTCTTCTTCGTGGTTATTATATTCAATTGAATCAATAACTGAAGACTCAACTCTTACGACTTCATTCATATAGCACCTCTAAGGTAGAGATACCGATTTTTAGGGGATAAATTTAAAAATGGAGATAGTGGTCAAAGACTGTTCTTTTTTAAGACACTAGCTAACCACTTATAGTGAAATTAAACTACTTCTTTGAATTCAAGGTCGTGGGAAATGAAAGCATCGGTTTTATTATCCCAAACCTTTGTGAGACTGACGACACAAGGTTTTCCCTTGATTCTAACAGTGTGAGATTGGTTAATAACTCGTACTTCTTGACCATTTACCGAATCCACAAAGTTAGTATTTTCTACCTTTTCGGGAGTAATCAAAAATTGTCGGTACAAGACAACATCCAATGACTCAGATAGATCATTTTTAATGGCAGACTCAAGTTCATTGGTCGTGATATTATTCTTTCTATATTCAATGAGCCTATCAGTTAGTTCTCGTATAACAGCCATCCCACTGATTTCTAGGTCATTATTAATTCCTTTTTCTGGGTATGAGCTGTAGGAAATTTGAGTAAGAGTTCCTTTGTTAAGGTCTATAATCTCTCCCCAGTCTTTACCATTACCAAGGGAACCATCATTTTTGTTCATTAGACTCCAGACTCCCTTTGATTCTTCTTTGTACCCAAGAGTGCCTAATGCCCTTTCGCAATCCTTTCTAGAATTAAGAAGTCTTTCATCATAATGTTCTTGAATTGGGAACCTGTGTTGTGGGGGATTAGGTTTCACATCTCTTCCACCGACCTTAATTTTTGTTTCTTTATTAAAGAGTGGGAAATGTTCGTTATAAACTGGGACTTTCACAGAAATTGGTTTTTGTAGTTCTTCAATAGATTTAATATCTTCATTAATCTGGTTTTTCTTATTTTGAATTCGTTGAGTTTCTTCAGATTGAATTTTACTACCCAATCCACCACCACTCCATTCGGGATAGAATTTACTCTTTTTAGGGTCTTTAAGACCTTTCATATAAGTATCAAGTGATTCAAAACTACCTTTCCAGCCCATAGTTCCTCCAATAAATTAAAGATACCAATTAAGAAGCGGTGATTATCTTGTCTGACCCAGGATGTTTCTTCAGATAATCTTGTTGGGCTTCTAGTGAAAGAGACTCCCACCAATTATCAAGTTTATTCTCTAGTTCTTTTTGCTTCCCAGAAATCGCTTCCATATCCTCGTCTAATTTAACCTTACTTCGTAGAAGCAGAATTAACTCGCATGTTTCTTTGTCGGGATTGGGATTATTCTTAATTGAAGATTCAAGTTTATTTAAAAGATCACTATGGCTTTGAACAGTTGAACTAGGGCCTTCTGTGATTCTCCCACCAACAATGTCCTCAGCTATCTCTACAGATTCTTTTAGCTCGGAATCCTCGTATGGATTTGACTCAAAGATCCTACCATCACTAGACAGTTTTACATCTTCACCACAATAATGTTTGAGAATTAAAAAAGAGGCTACTACGAATTTATCATAAGGTTGTCGGGCGGTTTTTACACAATTAAAATGAGAAGCCTCCGCAAAGGGGTTCAAGGGAAAATAACAAGTTTCGTACCCACTATTTCTTTTTCCGTTGAATCCTATTCCTTCTCTATTTTTTACATCCCATTTTAAATCTTTTTTGTTTTTGAAAACCATCCTTTTAATCGCTTCGATGGCTTTAAAGTAATTATCCTCGTTTTTAATGTTCAATCTAAAATAATGTGTATAACCCATAATTCCTCCAATAAATTAAATATACCAATTAAGAAGCGGTGATTATCTTGTCTGACCCAGGATGTTTCTTCAGATAATCTTGTTGAGCCTCTAAAGAGAGAGACTCCCACCAGCTATCAAGTTGTCGTTGAAGATTTCCTCTTTCAGCAGTTAGTTTTACAATATCATCATCAACACGAAGCTTGCTTCGCAATAAAAGAATTAATTCACAAGTTTCTTTATCGGGATTTGGATTACCTTTAATAGAAGCTTCTAGTTTTTCTAAAAGGTCTTCACCTGAAGAACTCTCTTGAACAAGAGACTTTACATTTACTACTGCCTCAGGCTTTGGCGATTCCGAAATAGACTCTGTCTTTTTATCTTTGAATTCTTCTAACTTACTTCTTAATTTATCTAACTTCGCAAAAAGTGGTTGAGTCTTTTTTTGAATGCTTAAATATCTCTTATAGGTACTTTCAGTGGGGCGATTATTTTGTTTACAATATTCTAGTGTCTTTAAAATTCTGTCTTCTTGAGATGATAGGGAGCGAAGTTCTTCTTCGGCGACAGACAGGTCAAAAAGGACTTTTGATTTGGGACTAAGTGTTTTCTTAAAATCCTTAGCCGACATTTTATTTCCAGGGTGAGTATGAAATGGCTGTCCGTCGGGAGTTTGTGAAGAAAATCTTTGGGTTCCAAGTTCTAACTGAAAAAACGAGCAAACTCTAAATTGCGACAAATTTCCTTGTCCATCGTCTTTTGCCCACCATAAGTTTCTATCTACATTAAAAAGTTTCCAATTCATAATTCCTCCGACAGATTATAGATACCGTTTTGAGGTGTATCTTTTTAGTAGGTCGTAGGGGAATTAAAGTCTTTTATTGGAAAACGAGATAATTCGAGGAAGTTTAGTTATTCCAGCTACGAACTTATGAGCATTTTCAGTCTTACCCTTATATGTAAGACAGTATTTTAATTTTCCAGAGTTATAGGAAGTTTCATTAGAAATTGGCGAAAGCGAAAAATGGTTCAAGGCAATTGATAAGGCCGTCAATGAAGGAGTCTCGGGAGACTCTTCAAAAGTAATTTCACACTGATAAGTCGTTTCTACGAACTTATTCAAAAAGCGATTTTCAAATCTCTTTAAGAGAACAAGAGTAATTACTACTGCTAAAGTAGAATAAATTGCGACTTCATACAGTCCAACACCTACTGTAATACCCACAGCACTTGTAATCCAAATTGTGCTAGCTGTAGTAAGACCAAAAACATTTCCCCGAGATTGGATTATAACTCCAGCTCCCAGAAAGCCAATACCCTGAATAATTTGAGCGAATACTCGGGTAGGGTCTCCTTGAGCAAAGTCTTTAACCACAAAGAACCCTAGGGCTGTAAAGAGAGCCGATCCTATACAAATTATCACTGAAGTTCTCAAACCAGAAGCTTTCCCCTTAATCTCTCTTTCAAGGCCGATAATGAAACCACACAAGAAAGCGATGCCACCTTTAATAATAAATTCAGAAAGTACTGGATCAATCATAGTTAGTAGATACCGAGGGTTAGACAACCTACAAATTTGAAACACCTTAAAAAAACAGAGTCTTATTTCGGTATCTTCTCTATGGGAGATTTTGATGTCTAAAGGTGATTGGCTCAAAGGTAAGAGTCAAAAATATTGGGATAAATACAAAGCCGAGCATAATACTGGGCTGGTGTATTCCAATGACAATAAGAAGGATATCTCTATTGATTCTCTGACAGGTAATTCAAAGGCTTCTGAGAAGGAGACTTTAAGAAATCAAGTTTTAGCCAATCTTCAAAAACACACCTTTGAATTTCAAGAGAATATAATAAAAACTTACTTCGGAGTCGAAAACAGTCAAAGGTTAAGCCTAGGAATGCCAGAGGTTATCCCTAATAAAAAAGTTTTTATATATGTCAAAAACGAATATGCTCTCTTTGTTCCCATAAGAAAAAAGTTAGTGGTGTCCACTGGATTTCTACAATGTTCCGAGGAAGTTAAAATGTACCTGCTAACAAGGGAGATTTATTATTCTCGACTACCAGTGATTAGGATACTTAAAAACTGGGCCTCTATTTTGTCCATTGGTCTCATCTCAAGTATTGCTAGTTTTCTTATTCCTTTCAAAATTGGCTTAGGAATCATAACCTCGTTCGTATTTGGAGGTTTAGGTTTACTAATGGGTTCTTGGAGCCGTTGGTACTTTAAAATGAAAACTCAAAATAGAGAGTTGGAAAAACAGGTAGACCAAAAATACGATGGTGTCTTGGACTTAAAAACAATTAAAGAAGAACTAAAAAAAATCTAGCACTCTTTTCTTTCAGAGTCCCAAAAACAATTTAGCTTTCCACGAAGCTTAAAGCGAAGTGGAAGAGCGATAAGAAAAGTAGGAGATTGAGAAACCCGCTTGTCGGGTTGAGCGATCTCATAGAGCTTCTCCCCCTATATATATTCTTATATTAATCTAAAGATCTAAGATCTAGTATACGGAGTCCCCTACCAAGACCACCTCGGTCTTCCCCCAAGACCACTATGGTCTCCTACCAAGACCACCCCAGTCTTGGCTCAAGACCATGTCTCCATACAAGACCACTAAAAAGAAAAAAACAGCTTTTTTAAAGCCGATTCCATTTAAGGAGTAAGGGTGGCTCCCTGAAGGAAGGTAAGTATGAAGAACAATCTATTTTTCGTTAGATATCCAGCGATAGTATTTTACTTCTCGTTTCTGGATGCAACAGACAAAACCATTTTAGGAATGATTATCAATGGGAAAGATAATCGTAAAAAACTGTCTCTTAGAGAATTCCAAATGATTTTAGGAATCGGGAGAAATTCAGTTATATATTCTCTGAATAAACTCTGTTTTTCAAATTTAATTAAAAGGGTTTCTAGATATAAAGATGGATATCAAACTACTAATGAGTATGTTTTCAATCCAAATCAAAATGAATGGCGATTACACAATTCATTAAGAAAGTTTTTAAATCAAGAAGAGGCATTAAGAGGAATAACTCCAAGTATTGGAATGAATGATTTCATTGACCACTTTGTTTGGATTTTATCCTTTGAGAAGAGTCAGCCTGATTATTTATGTCGTTATTTAGATTTCAAAACCAAAAACTTAAACCCTAAGGTAGTTAAAGATTCCAAGATGTGGGATATGTACTACTTAAAGGGCTTTGAGAAGAAAGAAACAAATTTAAAGACTTTAGAAGAAGTAATTGAGTTGGATAGCCATACCAAAAAACCCAATTCAGTTAAGTAAACACTCTACCTTCCCCTCCCTGAGTGTTAGCCGAGGAAAACCCTGCTTTTAACCAAGTAGGGTTTTCTTTTTGGGCTTTAAGTACACTTTTCCATTTAAGGATAAAGGGGAATTTATGAAACAACCTTATTTAACTCAAAAGCGACTACAAAACCAACCATACAATGACCAGCTCTTTGTTCCTTATGATATAAAAGAAAGAGAGACTGTAATGAGATTTTTTGATTTTCATTTTCGCATATATCCAATTACTCCACAAAAGAACCTGATTTCATATTTAACCTTTATCACTTTCTTTAATCAGGCGATTGAGGGAGAGATTAAGTGCTTAACTAAGAAAGATATAAAACTCCTAAAGGCCTTATATGAAGCCAGTAAAAAGTAAGCCTCTCAATTTAGATCTAAACAACAGAGAAGAGGTTTTAGATTTTTTCATTCAAAATATTTCACCAAGCAATCCCGGAATGGTTTTAATTGAGAATCCTATAGCTTTTATTAAACTCTACGATAAGGCTTTAAAAGGTGGGATTACCTGTCTCACAGAAAACGACCGATTCGATCTATTTTTACTTCCATATTTAGGAAGACTAAATCTTGGTAGCGATGAAATTTGCTAAATTAGTTAAATTAATCGTGAAATAATTCGCTTTGCTTCTTTTTGGGGAACCAAACCTTTGCTTTCTCCATCAGTTCTATAATTAGTAATCTCGCACAATCGCCGGAAAACCCCGAAGAAATTTATATTTACAAATAGGTGTGGCTCTTGCGAATATAATATAGAAAATGTTTTTCTAAATGAAACCATATTAAATTCAGTTTGTGGATTAAGGCGAGAATACACTTTCTTGAAAATCATGTTTAAGTCTTTGCCTTTATAATGCCCTGGATGAATTTTCATTGTATCAATAAATGATTCAATCAAGGCAGGGTCTGTTAAGCCCTCCTCTATACTCTTATTTAGTTGGCATTCTAAGTTATTCATATTTCTTTAATTTTTCTGATATTAATTTTCCAGTTTCTTCCAAGCTAGAAACTTCTTTCTTAATGATTTCTGGGAATTCCTTCATTATAAGCTTCATTATTTCTTTAGACAGGGGTGGATTCTCTAGCAGAAGAAACGAGGCAGTCTTTTTAAGGAAATCTAAAAGGGATTTGTCTGAGCAGGAGAGGCACTTAAAGGTTGTTCGCCATTCAATCTGGTTTATTAGATATTTGTTGAGAATTTCAGTTAGTGTTATGGCATAATAAATATTATCAATGTTAATTGAATAATGGTTAAAGTGTTTCTCTAATTCATCTCTCATTAAAGGAATTTCCATTATCAAAAGATACCAAACACCTAATCAGCCTCTAGTCCAACCGCTAAAAGTGAAATGCGATAAATATCTTCTCCGAAGTAGTGAAACAAATCACTTAACGACTGATTTAGTTTTTTAATCTCTTCTTCGTTAAAAGTAAAAGAACCTGTATGTTTATGAACATATTCTTCGGCTCTTGTATCTGGATGAAAAATTAGACTTCGTTCCTTAATTAAGGTCTCCATCCACTCTTGAGCTTTTTTAGGGTCTTCGCCACCTTTGTAAACTAAAACATCGTGTTTCATAAATTCTCCTATAAGCTCTATACCGATTTTAGAAGACTATCCTAAAAACAGGGTTTTACTCGGCGATTAAGAAGCTTTTAAAGTGTGAATGAGGTCAGTAAATTGTTGAGAGGTATTCATTCCCGCTTTTTGAATAATATCTACTTTTTTTCCTGAGATAGAAAGCTGGGGTATAAATATATCCCCCGAATGAATAACTACTTTTTTAACAGGTATATTCTCTTTATCTAGAGTTTTAGAGAGTGTAGCAGTTGAGTGTGCTTAAATCGTATTATTTTGGGAAAAGTTAAATTCAAGCTCTTTATTTTGCTGAGAAAATCTCAAATCAAAACGATGTTAGCTTCCAAGTTTATAAGGTCATAAAAGTTGGCTATAATGGAGGAATGTATATCTCCATTAAGTGTCCAACGACAACTTGTATAGCCCATTTATCGCCAAATGGCAATGTGATTAAAAAGGGCTACTACAAAACCAAATACAACTCTCAACATAATCCAAGATATTTTTGTAAATGCTGTAAGAAGCACTTTTCAACTCATACCAATTTTGAAACCTACAAACAAAAACGACCAGACTTAAACGAAGACATTTATAACTTAATCAATTCAGGAGTAGGAATTAGAAGAATTGCGAAACTTCTAAAATGCTCAACGAGAACCATTCAAGATAAAATTATTTGGCTTGGGAAAGTATGCCGAGACTATCACGAAGACTATTTAACTAATGGATTACTTCAAGCCGAGTTTGTAGGGTTTGACGAACAAGAAAGTTATATTCACACAAGACTTCAGCCAGTATCTTTAATTATTGCTTCTTATAAAACTTCAAAAACAATTCCAGCGAAAAACAAAAGAGGTTTTAAAATCATTCACAAACCAAAAATAATTGATATTCAAGTGGAAGACTTTTTAGCTAAAGGTCATTTAGCTAAAATTTTTCAAGAGCAATTATCTTTAGGTCTATTACCACCACGAACCGACACGAGACGAAGAGGATACTTTAAAGTTCTTCATTCAGTTAAAAAAGTGATTTCAAAATCAGGAACTTTAGTCAGCGACCAAAAACGAGCCTATAACTTGGTAGTAGCTTCAATTTTACCAACAATTACTCATTCTCAATTTCTATCCAGAAAAGTAATGGGGAATACTGGGGAAAAAGAGGCTATTCAGTCTATCAATTTTGCTTGTGCTAATATGAGAACCTATATTTCAAGACTTCAGCGAAAATCTTGGTGTAATTCAAAATCCAAAGAGTATCTACAAGCCGTGGTTGATATTCATATTTGTTTTAATAATGAATATAGCTTTAGCGACATTTTAAAGGGGTTTAATAGTGATAAATTGGTGTCTTAAATAGAAAATAGCAAATCACCCGAAAATATAAAAAATAGGTATCTTGTAAATAGGTATAAATTATTGGAGGCTAATTATGATTAAAAAGGAACAGCAAGAATTAAAAAAATTTATTGAAAACTACAAAAAAGAAACAAACTCTAAAAGCATAAAAATAGTGTTGGCTAATGGAAAAAAGATGAATTTAACTGCTAAAAATTTATATTTTCTTCAAAAGCTTTCAAAAACTATATCATAAGATAGCAATTGCCATTGCATCAAATTTGTCTTTTAGGTGTGGTGAAATTTCAACCAAAACGAATACAATTAGTATATCTATTCCTTGATATATCGCTTCCATTTTAAAAACCTGCTCTGTACTATCTGCAACAACATTGATTGAGCCTTTAGAGGCACAGAAATTCATCCATTCCCAAGTAAATAACCCCAAATTCAAATTTCTTTTATTGTTAAGACCTGGCATTTTTAAAAAACATTGAATTTCAATTGTTCGCCCCTTTGGAGTTACAATTTGAAAATACTGATTTGTCCCTAAACATCGTCTGTCCATACTCCATTAAATGGATTCTCTTGTCTTTTTTTCATATTTATGGTGGTCTAAACTGGGGTGGAAATGAACTACGAAGACTTAATCAAAGAAGCTAAAAAATATGCCGAACAAAACTACTTAAATAAAGAAAAGTTAGGACATGACGAAGAATTACAATTATTGAGTTGTGGGTATTCAGTTTTGTTTTTATCGGCTTGTGCTAATAAGACAATGCCTGAGCTGGGACAGGCTCACGAGTTTATCGCAAAATGCTTTGATAAAATTGGGGATAAGAATTATTCAGCCAGACACCTTAAAACTGCTTCTGGCTATGCTAAAATCTCAAAATAATACGATTTAAGCACACTCAACTGCTACACTCCCAGAGTTTTAATAAGCTCTATGCCAGTCATCGTCGGCATCTGATTATCTGTGATAATGAGATCGTACTTTCCTGCTTTAATCTTTTCTAAACCTTCTGCTCCATTGGTCGCAAAGTCAAAAACTGCCTTAATCTTCATTTCAAGGTAGTCTTTTAAAACCTCTCGGACATCAGAATCGTCTTCAACTATTAGGATATTAAGCAATTGATCCATCCATATTCCTATGGCCTGAGGCCACTAAACATAAGTGATAAACTCTTTCACCAAAATGTTTAAATAAGAGTTTTCTGGATTTATCTAATGCTTTAGTTTCTTCTTGATTAAAGGTTTTTTCCCTAGTCTCAATGTTGATATAACATTCCGCTGGGTCATCGGGATGGAAATCAATTTTAATTTCATTTCTTAGGACTTTGACAAACTCTATAGCCTTTAGTTCATCATTCCCGCCAATATAAGTTAAGGATTTAGTTCTCATTTGGGCCTCCCATATTATCTATACCGATTTCGGGGAGCATTCTTAATTCTCGAAATAAATGACAATAGAGCCGACTCCATTACAGCTAGCCAACTGATTATCAGACTGGTCTGGATAACAACTAGAATCGGTGTTTAAAACTCCTCCAAGGCCATCAGATTCGTAGACAGCCACTAGGAGTCTCTTACTCCCAATAGTTCCCATAATGCCCTTCATAGAGGGATTAGAGGAGGGGAGAAGAGAAATATGCGAGGATGTATCATTAGAATTTTGATTAAAGAAACTTAGGGTAGAATTAAAACCAAAGACCTCAACAACTCCTGAACTCATAGAATGATTTGTCTGGACTAGACCAAAGTTTGAGGCTCCAGCTTGGCTTCCTTCAATTACTTCAGCATTGGCAGAAAAATATTCATATTTAGTCCCAGTAAAAGTAGGTGTTCCCGAAGTAATCGCAAGGTTGTCTCTGATTCCAAAGTAAATGTCTCCATTGCTCTCATAAACAGCGATACTCCCATTAGCATATAAAGTTCCTTGAGTATTGACTGTGGTTTTCCCCGAAGCACAGGAAGTTGAGTAAATGTCATTAGGAGAAAAGGCTACTCGGGTATTGTGATTTTTGAATTGATAATCAAAAACTTCCAAAGAACCTTTTGACCGTTTAATACTTTGCTTATTTGGGCCACTTCCTCCGACCAATACCATAGAGTAGGTTTCGGAAGAGCTATCTCGTAAACAAGTTGGCTTAAATACCATTAAGTCTAAGATATTATTCTGATCGTCAGCGATATTAATATAGCCAATTGAGTTCATGACAAAAGTGGTGGAGGAAGAAGATGGCATTGGCTCTTCTACGATTTCATAATTATTACTCATAAAACCATAATTAAGTTCTTTCCCGTCGGTGTCAGCGAAAGGATTAGCAGGAGCAGAGTCTCCATTTTTAGTAGAGAGACACCCAGATAAGGTAAGCATTAAAATCAAACTAATGAATTTCATAAAAACTCCTTTTTATTGTTCAATAGCAAGATAAGTCGCATCAACTCCCGAGCAGTAGGTGTAGCTCCCAGTGTGTGTTGAACAGGTATTGCTCATGGTTCCCAAATGTACTAACTTGCCATCTATAAGACCTGATACCGAGCGAAGTTCTCTTGCTGAATACATCCCCGAACCCTTCACAACAGAATGATAAGAGGAAACATCTACTGTGGAATTGTTAACCACATAGGCAGTGCCATTCCCCATTGAAGTAGAAATTGCTCCGTTGAAGACTCCAAAGAAAGTTCCATTGTCTTCATAACCACCTTCAGAGCCTTGATTAGAAGTCCCCAGCAAAGGCTCATTGGCTTCCCAGTGAGTGTAATTGTTAGTGGCGACTTGTGTTCCACCAGTATTCTCTGAGGAAATATCAGTCCCAGTATGGGAAACTGGATTAAAGGAATTTGTCGAGGATAGGCCTACATATAAATTGCTAGTGGAGTCTCGATAAACTATCGCCGAACTATTGGAGTAGATTACACTACCATCTGAGAGTGTCATTTTCCCATTAGTACAAGTTCCACTGATTACTGATGAAGAGAGCTTTCTTTTTTGAGTTAGATTATTGTCATAAGATAAAAGCTCAACCCTTGCTCCAGTAGATAGAACTTGAATTGAAATCATGCTAACTCCAGTTCCACTCATAAGCACTAAGCCATAGTCAGTATAGCTGGCCCCATTAAGACAAGTGGGCTGATAAACTCCAACCTCTAGCACTCCAGTGGTCGCATTAGAAACATCCACATAGAATTTATTGGAGACAACATAGGCCCCTGAGGGTGATGAGATATTCTCAAGTGGATTTATTAACCCATCCCCAGAGAGAGCATAAAACGAAGCTTGGCCATCCCCACCAAAACTTCCTCCTCCACCTCCGCCACCAGAGCCATCTCCAGGAGTAGAAGGGGAACTACTAGAGCCTCCGCCTCCTCCTCCACCTCCACAGGCTGTTAAAACTAAAGTTAGCAAAACAAAGATGAGTCGTTTCATAGGATCTCCTTTTTTCTAATTTTCTTAATTGATATTTCATAGACACCCTCAATTCCTTCGGAATTCCCTATGGGATTTTCGGGTTGATAGTGTGGGTCGTTATATCCATAGAGTAGGTAATGGATACTCACTTGAAGATAATTTGAAAGCTTATTTATATGTTCAAGATTTCTTGGTGGACGATTGTTTTTTAGATGGCAAAGAGAGGAATATGGAATACCACTCTTTAAGGCGAGTTGCCGTAAAGATATACCTTGGCTTTTGAGGATGTTCTCTATCGCCCATCCAATTTTGAGTTTCTTCTCATTTTTCATAATCTCTTTTTTTAAGTCATCATCATTCATTATCGTCATACCTCATATAAGGTTTTAGACCATAATCCCGAAAGAGAATTGATGGTTCTCTAGGGAATTATCTGTGTGTAATAGTATAATATAACACTAATGACTAAAGAGCAAATTTGACTTAGTTAAGTGTAGTGTTTTGAGATTACACCAGACCTTTAGTGTAATTCGCTTAAGAGAGGATTATTTCTTTTGAGAGTTGGTACTGGGGTCAGAAGTGAGTATGGGGATAGTTAATGTGGGGACTTTGACATCATCTACACTTTTAATGAATTCCATTTGTTCTTGGGAACTCAGTCCATAATATTGATGATGATACATTAATACCTTAGCTTTGGCGATTAGTCGTTCTTGCTCTTGTTTATTAGCTTCGTTAGAAAACAAGGGAGTAGCTGAAAAGTAATGTTCTTTAAAATCGTAATTTACATGAACACCAAGTTTATTGAGGGTTCTCTTTAATTTAAGAAAGCTAACCTCAGTAAGCTTTTGTTTTCTTGGGTTTGGGCCTGGAGTTCTCTTTCTACAAGATGGCCCGATAATTCCCTCTTCAATATAACGACTACAGACTACACAATATGGCATACTCCTTAGATACCGTTTTAGGAGACTATTTTTTGGAAGCTTGAGTTTTCGTGGGCAGACTTATGGAAAGAACCAAGGCTAGAACATTCATTTGAAGGTCTTCAAGAGTCTTACTGTTTTTAATCACACGACAACGACTCTTAATTTGTTTTAAAAACAGGTCATCGGTAGGAATTCTAGGATTATCAATATAAAGGGGGAGAAAATTAATCTGCTTATCTTTAGCGAATAAATCAAAGGCTTCTTGAGTTCTAATATCAACAGTGATGTTTATTAAATTTGGGTCAAGATTGAAGGCACAATTACAACTGAACTCGTTGGTAGTAAACGATTTATTCAAAAGAGTTCTCACAGTTTTCCGGCCACTTAGCTCGGCTCCGATTAATCCTATAACATTCATAATTACCCCGACTATGAATTTTAGATACCGATTTAGTTTGGTGTTCCAAATTCGTAGCTCGTAGTGCCTAAGCCTTATGAAGAGTAAGAGCTACTTGAGCTAAAGGGTCATTGCTTCGGGATTTTAGGGCGTTGATAATAATAAGTCGTGATTTTAAGACGAAATTATAGAGGATTAAACCTTTTGTTAAGGATTTAAAATCTATTTCAAGATTAGTATCTTTATCAAGTTGTTGGTTGAAGACACTTTCTAAGTTGTAGGCCCGAATTAAGTCATTTTCTTCGTGTTCATAAAACTCTAATAACTTGATTAAATTTAAAGTTGATATTTCCTGCTCTCTTTTCATATCTTTGGCACAAATTAAAAGAGCAATACCAGCAATGCTTTTATCTACAACTTTAGAAAAGAGAGTATTTATGTTTTTAGTTTCTGAAAAAACTGAATAGATATTCTCTAAAGTAAAATAGTCCTTTATTATTTCATAACTAGTAGGGCTAAGTTTTTTGATTTCAATTTCTGATAAAAAGAATCTGATTTTTGAAGGGTCTAATTCTTTTTCTCCAAGGGAAGTTAAAATCTGGCAAATATCTTCGTAGGTCATCTTTAGTATGATTTATAAGACTTTTTCTTATACTTTCCTTTGTATTTTAGTTTTCTGTTTTCCTCTTCAATTTGACTATCTCGCCAGTGTTTAACTGTTCCTTTCCCCATCCACTCAGACAATGAATTAGGGTCGGTCTCAAATAGTCCTTTGAAGTGTAATCGGTTATCGTTTGTATCCCATTTTTTAGGCTCAGGCTTTTTAGAAGATTCAGAGAATCTACTTTGAAGGTTGGTTGACCTAAAGGAATCAATGAATGCGAGTAAAGCGAGGATAAAAAAGAACGAACTCAGGTAGATATTCTTCTCAAAAGAATGAAAGCCAATGGTTATAAAGATTATGGACTTAAAAGAATTAAAATTCATCACTCACCTCAGTACTTAAATGGATTTAAGCGATGAAACTTATAATTTAGGAAATGGGGAGACTATATCCTCGTCCTTGAAGGTAGAACTTTACATCCATAGCTTTCACGACATAAAGTTTGTTAGCCCTTTTTACCGACCATTCTCCTACCCATTGGTCGAGAGGTAAATCCTTATTAGCTTTAGCTAAGCCAAGGAGTTCTGGAGTGGATAAATCTTCAGTCGAGCAATAGACTTTTTTTAATGGCTTTGGTTCCATAGAGTGTCAGATACCACCCTTTACAGTAATGTTCGGGGCAATGTTTTCTTTGTATCTACTTTAAAGGGGTGTTATACTATAATACAAAGACAACAGGAGTCTCAATTGAGTAGAAGCAAGAAACCTAGACTGATTATTAAGCAGGTCTTTGAGGAAAAGAAGAAGAGGGAAGAGCTAAAAGGTGGAACTTTTAGTTATCGAGATTTTGCCACTGAGTTGGGAATGTCTGACCCTGCCAAGGGAAGAGCTAATATAATGAAGTTTTGGGCAAAGGATTATAATCCCACTTTTGAAATGCTAGAGAAGATAGCTAAAGCTCTAGATGTTAAGATCAAAGATCTAATTGAAGAATAACCTCTAACATTCCATTTAACTATCATAACAAAGGAGGTTGTTATGATTAAACGTGGAGTATTAGTATTTTCCTTATTCTTTTCATTGACTGCTGGGGCATCAGAGAAGCTCTCTCAGGAAGACAAAAAAATTTCTTATATCACCGAGACTAAGGGTAGTAAGCCTGACTTGTATGTGAAGGCATCCACTTGGTTTTCTAAAACATTCAAAGATTCTAAATCAGTATTAGAGGTTCAAGATAAGGAATCAGGAAAACTTGTTGGTAAAGGTATGCTTATCTGCGACCCATTAAATAAGACTGGAGCAATCAGTTTTAGTATTGACCTAACTGTAAAAGACAATAAGTTTCGTCTGAACTTTGAGAATCTTACCATGCTCCGTAGAGATTTTATTAATGGTGTCTACGACGAAGATTTAGATCTCTTTGATAAAGATATTAAAACTAAGGAAGACCTAGATAAAGTAAAAGAAAAGTGTTTTAACAGTCTACATGATTCTTTAAAGGATAGTTTTGGTAAATCTCAAGCTAATGACGACTTTTAAGGCTTAATACAAAGCGATCTATATTCTATTTTCAGATTAGGTCGCTTTTTAATTTCCTCATCCATCTCGTTTGTCATTCCAAGGTCAGTGTAGAAAATCAAAGATTCTTCTTTAAGGGTGGTTTTATTAACTGAAACAAAACTCCTCCCTCCAAGATGAAGATTTATGAAAATACTATTACCCCTGGCGAGCATATCTTTAATACAGTTTTGATGATAATCTTTATTTTCCATAATCCTCCTTATCTAAATTCAATTCATATCCACATTTTTTTAAATCCTTTTAAAAGAATCTCTTTTCTTGTTTTGATATCCTTAGGATTACCCTCTGATTTCATAAATTCTAAGGCGGCATCTATGGCTAGGGTGTAGTCGGATTTTTTAACAGCTTCGTCCAAAGAAGCACATAGTCTCTTTTGAGGGCCAGCACAGCCGATTAAAAGTAATGAAATAAAAAACAGATTTTTACTTGGCATTATTTCCTCTTCTTTTTTTTACTCTTTTTGGTTTCTTCGTAGGTAGGAATCCAAGTTTTGACTTTAAATTTTAGTTTGTCTTTTTGAGTCCGAGCGAGGCCAAGGGCTTTGTTCATATCATAATTAGGAGAGAATACTCGCTCCCATAAAATCTTGGAGGTATTAGGATGAACAACGGCCACCCACAGTTTCCTCTTTTTCTTAATATCTTTAAATTTTAACTGAACAAGCAGTTCTGGTGGTTGCTGGTCAAGCTCCACATCTTCAAAGCCTTGCTGATACTTATTCTTTGTCATTAAGCACCTCATAGGCTTTATACCGATTTTTGAATGTAATCTTAAAAGACTACAAGTATTTAAAAACTCACTAATTTTAAAGACTCAACCATTTAATTTCTATGGAAGTTAAAAATCGCAATGACATCTTTAGAAGAGGAATGATTCAAGATAACAGGCATCGTATTGTTCTTACTCAAGGAGTCGCCTACTGCGAAAATAAAGAAAGAATTGTGGAATTAGTTCGGGACTTTGATTCCTTCACAGGAGGCAATGACCCTTATGAGGAACACGATTTTGGAATGATAGAGGTGAATGGTCAAAAATACTTCTTTAAAATTGAGTACTACGATCTTAATTATGAGTGGGGAGTAGACCCACACGAGACTTCCGAATATGCCCTCTTAATGACTATTATGAGAGCTGATGAGTACTAACTCTTTTTACGAGTTATCTTTGTTCCAAACTTAGTAGTTTGAATTTTAAATAGTCCAGTATCTTTAATTTTCTTCAATGCTCTAGATACTTCAGTATGACTTTCTAAACCTAGTTGTCGGGCGATTTCTCTGGTGGAAGTATAAATTTCCCCTTTGTCGCTAGCTTCAGCGATTTTTCCCTCCAAGTGTTTAACTACGACTTCGCCGATATTATTAAGGCTTGAGGCTTCCAATACAGATACATAGTTCCCTTGTTCGGTTTGGAGTTTATATCCATTAGTATTGGCAGAGGTCTTTTTCACTTCAGGAAAGGAAATCTTTAAACCAAACAGACTTTTCTCTACTGCGATAACCTTGTTTTCGGATAGTTCTTTTAGAGCCTGTTTAATTGAGTTGAGATTTTTGATGTCCATAAGATTCCCAAGCTTTGAGAAAGTGTAAATATCGGTTGGCTTGTGATTTTTAACCATATTGATTAACAATTTTTTGGAGTTGTTAGAAAGGTGGGATAATTTCTCGTTTAGGAAAATACCTTTTTCATTAGCCACCAAGGAATCACTTAAAACTTCGTTTGGTTGATTTGCTTGAGGAACTGTTTCTTGAGCCTTTTGGAGAACTTGGCCATCTAAAGAACAATACCTACTGGGACGATTAGGGTTTCTACCATGAATATCGCAGTATTCCACTTGTTCAGATGGGGATTTATTATCCCAGAACCAATGGCCTTGATTTTTATTACTCATAAAATCACCTCTACTATTCAGATACCGTTTCTTTGGAGGTGTTTTAATTTTGTAGGCCGTAGTGGGATTTAGGATAAGAATCCATGATATTTAAGAAAAAACCGCAGGTTTTTTGAATTTAAAAACAAGAGAAATCAAATGGTTATTGTTGTCAGAGCGACAATTACCTTAAGATTGGGCATAATAAATGTCCCGAATAACCCTTTTATTTGGGACAAAAACAGCTCAGGCTACAACAAGTTGAGGCTCAAATTTATCAGAGACGAATCCATTCTCTTCAAAAAATAGCCACACAGAATTCTCAATTATTTTTAAATCCAAAACGGATAGTTTATTTTTCATTCGGCAATGAATGATTTTAGCATTTATAGTAGTTCTGACTTTCTCTTCCTTATCCTTAGGACTAATTTCTTCAAGCAATTCAGCAATAAGGGTATGACTCATTACATCTATCTTATTCATATTAGTCAGTCTCCGCGAAATAAGCAGTAGTTGGATTCAATAAGATATAGTAATCACCATTTCCACAGCCAGGTAGTTCGGCACTAAAATATGCTTTACCTTCACCTTTTTCATCAAATCTAACATTCACAGAATAATCCCGACCATGACCAGATTTCGCACCTTTTCTAAGACTTAGATTTTCTTTCTGATTAATAGCTTTTTGAATCTTGTCAGTTTCTTCTTTAGTGAATATTCCAGCGATGGAGCGAAGTTTTGGATAATCAAAACCTTGAGATAGTTTTAAGGGACTTTTTTTCAAATCACTCCAAAGGTTATTGTGAATCTTCTTATGAGCTTCTACGAGTGTATTTTGAATAATCTGATTTCCCGAATTGTACTCAATGGATTCTAAGTTTTCTAAGAGGTTGGGAAGATTATTCATATTGAACGAGATTTTAGAATTTCTTGACCCCAATGGTTTCCAAAAGAAAGAAATTAAATCGTATTTAGGATCAATAGGTTTTTTTCTATGGTCGCTGGTATATCCATCTAGTTCGACTCGACCTTCCATAGATAAGCCTTCAATGATTTCACTGCCGTTAGAAAATTTAGTGGGTTTTTTAAATTTAAAGGTAATAACTGAGTCGGCCTTAGCCCCATCTTTTTTATGACACTCGTCTAAGAATGAAGAGATCTTCTTGTTGAATCCTTCAATGACTTCGCTTTGTACCAGTTTCCAGTATTTCTTTTTATCCTCCTGAGATAGGGAATTAAAGCCCTCTTTTAGGGAACGAAATTCTGGAGATAAAAAGGTTTTTTCTTCAAGGATTGATTTAAAAGGATTTTTCTTTAACGACTCTTCATGCCACTCGTGAATACTATCGCCATATTTTTCAATTTCCTTACTTAACGGATTTTGGAACTCAATGATTTTTTCACCTAAGTTTCCAATATAAGATTTTACGATACTTCCTTTTGAGAACTTCTTTTTACTTCGTGGGTGAGCTTCTAAGTATTTTTTCTTACCTTCTTCAGAAAGTTCTTCAAACCAGCTTTTACTCATAATTCCTCCGACACTTAATTGATACCGATTTAAGGTGTATCTTTTTAGTAGGTCGTAGGGGAGTTAAGAAGGATCTTATAAACCAGATAGCAATTTAAGATAAACTACGAAGGCATTTATTTTCCCAGCACTATAAAGCTGTTTTAATCTCTCTTCTGTATCTAGATTAGAAGTAAATTTCTCGAACTCTCGTCCTAGTGCTTGTCCAATGTATTCATTTTCCTCAAAGCCTATAAATTGGTCTTCTCGTTCGTTATATTCTATAACTGCTCTACGAAAGGTAGTTCCACCACGATTTGCTATAACAAAGACTATCGTATTACCTATGGCTTCAATATCTTGGATACGGAGGTTCTCGGGACTGGGGCGATAGTTTACTACTTTTCCATCAACTCTCTCTGCCAGCCCATTACGGCTAACATAATCTGCGATATTTTCTAAGGCCTCATTAACTAGCGATACATTATTCATAAGTGTCTCCCGATGATAATTAAATGGGAAAATGAGCCATTTGACGGTATCTTTAAATAATGAGCCTAGAGGAAGTTGAACTTAATAAATTAATAAAGGGGAAGACAGTACAAGAACTACCTTCTTTAATTACCTCAATTAAGTCTTTAATTTCGCAGGGACATATCCAACAATCGGTTTTGATTTACAATGAATTTGATAAGGAGGAATTAAAAGTTGCCTCCTTTGATGCCAATGAAATGCTGTCAAAGTTTTCTCCTTGGGGAATTAAATTACACTTTAAAGCCCATAAATTCATAGCCATTTCCAACCAGACAGCTTTTACTATTGAAGCAATGGATTATGAGAGAGAGATTTCTAGAGAGAATTTCTTTATTCAGATTTCCTCCTTTAATCTTTCAAAGATTCTTCTTTTTAATAAAACTACTGGTGAGGCTACTATTAAATACGAGAGAGTATTCAATGAATACGAGGCTGTAAGTTCTGACCTGCCAGTATTGGACTCTCTTTTGGATAAAGCTAAAGAGCTAAGCAATGAAGAACTATTTAAAAAGAAGTTTAGTCGTGCCTTAACTGGCATCTTAGAAAGTCAAAAGAGAAAAGCCCATTAGAAATCTCAACACCTACGACTCAATACGAATTGAGCGATAAGTATTTAAGCAACTTTCTTTGTCTTTCCAGTACCACTTACTCAAAGGAATTCTTAGTTGATAAGCTAAGGCCTCAGCATTTTTCCAAGCTTCAAGTTCAGTATCCCAGACAATAGCTTTTTGATTGGTTGTTAGTTCGCTCAACTCTTTCTCTAACCTTGTTCTTCCATAGTAATGATGATTGTTCCCGTATTTGGTGGGGTTTCGGCTATCGTCCAAATAATGGCCAAGTTCATGGAGCATGGTTGAAATGATTTCGCTTTGAGAAAGTTTACGATCAATAGTAATAGTTCGATTGTTGGGGTCATAATCCCCACAACCTTCGTAGTTTGATTTCCAAACAATTTTAACATTTGAGACTTTACAGTACTGCTTAAGTTTTTTAAGATAAGTTCTATAATTCCTAAGCTTCATAGTCCCTCCTAACCCTTAGATACCGATTTAGGAGGTGGTTTTTAAGATATTGAAAACACTAATAAAACCCTGTTTTTTTCTTGAGACAATTTAAAAATACTTTAAAAAATTAGTCGGGTATTTAATCTGATGAAACCCCCTTTGAAACCTTTCACTTTAAGAAAGTTCTTAAAAGTATACTGAGGGTATATTTTTAGGAACAAATTTAAACTCCACTACGAGCTACGAATTTGGAACACCTCACTAAGTCGGTATCTCCCGACAATGAAGATATTCGCATTTTTGGTTTGTATGTTCTTGTCTTTTGCTCTTGGGGCTTATTCTTCTTGGTGGGCGATTAGAATTAAAGCTGACATAGAAAAACACATTGTAGTCTTTAAGAAGCTTTCGGACTCAATTCAAGGGGAGTAATTCCTAGCTCATCTTTAACAACATAGGAATGTGGTTTAAACTTTAAGCCCTCCAGAATTGGGTCAATTAGGCTTAACTCCAATTTGGGACTCTCGTGAATTAAAGTATATTTAAAGAGAGATTTAAACTTTGAGGGAATGGAGCTGTATCTTTGGTTTCCGATAATACAGTAGATGCCAACGGTCGGCCCTATTCGAAGAATTTTTAGCAATTTATCTTCGGTGCTTCCTACAATAGAGTCCTCAAAATTCAAAGTTAGTGAACTTGAGAAGGTAGTGAAGTCGTCAATGAAAATAAAATAGCGAGGGAATTTGTTTTCAGCTCCTCTTACAGATTCAAAAGTATTAGTTTTAGTATTTTTAACTTTAACTCTAGAAGAAATTTTAACATCCTCTATTCTTTGTCTTAATTCGTAATATGCCTCATCAATCGGGGTAGAAAACATAGCTCTAAGACTTCTTTCTCTTCCAAAAAGGGAAATGAGAGAAAAAAGAAGATGTCTTAATTTATATTAAGTGGTGTAAAAAACGGGGTTTTTAATGGCTTATTTTGAAACAGAAAATTGGCTAAGTGTTGGTAGGGACTAAATAAACGAGTTATTAAAAATCTCACTACCTTGAGACAACTGAAGGTCTAAGGATTTTGATATAATGGGAAAGATATGTATATCCTCCCAAAATGCCAAAACACCACCTGTTTGTATCACAATAATCAAGATCCTTCAATGATTATTAAACGAGGTAAAGACCATAGGAAAAATGGTAAACCTGTTCAGCGATACCAATGTAAAGCCTGTGGAACTCAATTTACTTCTGCCTCTTTAACCGATAACAACTTTCATAAGCCCGAACTATTAAAAGAAATTTTCCTCCGATACACCTCAGGTTATTCAGTCAGTAGATTAAGCCAAGAACTGGGAATATCTAAAAACACTGCCTTGAAGATGATTAGTTTCTTATCTGAAAAGTGTAGAGCCTATCATTTTGAATTATTGGACTCAGGATTTTTCAGCACTGATAAAATCTATTTTGATGAGATGGAATCTTTTGAACATTCCAAAGTTTATCCTGTGAGTATAGGAGTGGCTGTTGACTGTAGATACAAAAGAATTATTGATATCCGAGTAAGTGAGATAAGACTTAAAGGTGCTTTGAAGAAAAAAGTCATTAAAGACTTGAATGGTTATCTGCCTCCGAAAATTGCCAACCGACCCAACAATGCTCCATTGATGTTAAATGCCTTAATGAAGTCAGTGAAAAAGAGCCTAATCCCTTCAGGCTTTTTATTTAGTGATGATAAGAGATATTATTCAACCTTGGTGGCGACGACTTTACCTCCCACTGTGCGATTTGTTCAGGAGTTATCAAGAACTAAACTTAAAAAGTCTAAAGACCCTCAGGGACTCGGAAGATTTAGGTCTGTGTGTGCTTATCTAAGAACTTACACTGGAACGATGGGGAGAAGAAAACTCAATACTGCTAAAACTATGAAAAGTTTAAGCGATCATTTTTATCTGATGATTGCTCGATATAATAAGTATGACCTCAATGAAGTTTTAAAACTTGGAGTGGTTCAAGGGGACTTTTATGAAAATGAATGGGCTAAACGAAAGCAAATGAAGGAGCTAAAGGTTTTACTTGCGATTATTACTTATCCTAAGTTTTTAAAGAGGCAAAAGAGGATTGATAAATTAAGGGCTACTTGGCGAAAAAAGAAGCAGGTATCTAATGGTAAAGTGGCTTAACCAGGGCTTTATTAAAAAAGTGGTATTTTCTAAATGTCCTTCTCAGTTTTATAGGACTTGGTAGAAAAACTCAGGATAATCTTTTTAATAAGGTATTTTATAGAGAGGAGAATGAATGAGTAATTTTAACTCTGAAAAACACTTAATAGAATTATTGCCTACACTGTTAAATAACTCTTTAGGGAACTCTTTTAAAGTTTGTCTGCTTTTTAAAAATGAGAGTGGTAAAATTTCAATTGATAAGGAGTTGGATTTTAAAAATGCCAATGATCAGTTTGAATATCTTTGGAGTTTATCGCCAGGCATTGAATTATTCTATATTTCTACTTCTTTAAAGGCGAAGAGGATTTGCTACAAAGGAAACAATACCAGCATTGCTTTTGATAAAATCAATGGGAAAACACAAATGATTTTGTTTGAAGAAAATAATACCTCAATAAAAAATAAAAGCCCTGAGATAGCTATTCAGAGTTCAGTAGCCAGTATTGGAAAACTACTTAATCAAGGGCGAAAATAGTTTTTAAACTCTCTTTCAGCAATTTGCTTTAGAATAGGTGATTGAGCAATTGGATTTAAACCGAATGCTTCAGTTTGAAGATTAGAAATAACCAATTCAGCAAAGTGTTTTATACTCTCGTAGTATTGGCTGTTCTCCATTGGGACCCATTTTAGACTTGGAGAGACTTCAGCTATGTAAATATACGAGGAAGAGATTTTATCTCTTGCGATTAAATATAAAGTTGGAAAACCTTGTTTTTCGAGAAGCTTTTCAATCGCAAATTCTACTTCTATTTCAGCTCTTTGTGTTTTGGGTAAGGTGTGATATTTTTGCTCAACCCATGTAGTATTTTTTAGTTCCTTGAATACATTTGTTGTAGCTTGTTCTAGTAAGGTCATATTTTCTCCTTAAAATTAAATGGGAACACCACCCAATTTTCAGAGTTTTCAACCGACTAAAGTCCATTGAGTTCTAAACAGGATTTACCGATGTAGTGAAGCGACAGGGAGAACCAACAATGAGATTTATTCTACTTATTTTATCAATTGGATTTTTATCAGCTTGTTCAACATTACCCACTTCATTTTCAACAGATAATATAATGAAGGTTCATCAAGGAATGAGTTCAGACGAGATTTTAAAGATGTTTGGAAAACCAAAAAGTGTAAGTCAGGCTGTTTGTGGTGCTGATACAGGACACACTTGGACCTGTACGACTTGGGAGTATGGAGCATTTCCCTACGATAGAGCGAGTTTTACTTTTAGTGGCGATGATCCAAAAAACCTAAAATTGAACAACTTTAAGGTTGATAGGGACTAATTTAATTCGTTTTTATATCTAATATTTTTAGGCTTGGTAAGTGTTTGAAATCTCTTAGGAACCCAAGCCCCGTTTTATACACCACTTAATAATTTATAATACTTATCTTGCTCGTCGGGGAGAGTACTTTCCCATCTTTTAACTTCTGGTATGCCTTCAAAAGAAGAGTAATCATTCCAACCACCACAGTTAATGATCCTGACTATATGCTTTGGGCTGTGAGTTAGGATTTGTTGAATAAGTGATTTAATCGTCGTTGTCTTACCAGTGCCAGCATTTCCCACAATAAGAATATGGCCAAGCTCATTTTGTTTTATGTCTCTTGTTCTATTGAAAGATAAAACCCAGTCTCTCATTATGCTACCTTAAGCTCTGGGTGTTTCAAAATCTCATTATCAATTTGAGCTAGACGAGTTTTTGCTGTTTCGAAGTAGGAAGGATTTAATTCAATGCCCACGAATTTTCGATTTAATAATAAAGCCGACTCACCAGTGCTTCCACTTCCCATGAACATATCTAAAACAGTATCTCCTTCTTTTGAAGAGTTAGTAATAAGGTTGTTTAAAAAGGGAACTGGCTTAGGTGTCGGGTGCTTGTACTTCTTTTTGTCCTTTACATTCATGGGGGATTGAAAGACTTTTTTCTTGGTAGAGAATGTACCTGCGATTGGGACTCCCTTTTCTTTTACAAAGAGAACATATTCACAATCAGACAGATACTTATTATGACAGACAGGAATGGGATTGGTTTTATTCCAGATTAAAATATCAAGGAGTAGCTCAGGGTGATGGTTTCGATGATAATTAACTAAATCAAAAAACAGGGTTTTATTTGCGAAAACATAATAGTTAATTTTCTTCATTTTTTGATGAAGGAGATTAAATAGTTTAAAATCAAAACCATTAATAATGTCTTCAAGGTCGGCATGGTATTTCTGTTTGTTCTTCCCGAAGGCTCCTCCAGACTTGCCTTGATTAATTAGATAAGGAGGATCAAAGATCACTAGGTCTATGGACTTATCTGGGATAAGATTTAACTTATCGAAGCAATCACCCAAATAGAGACTGGTCTTACTTGTTTTAATATCTCCCATGAAATCTTAATACCGATTTTTGAGAGAAGTTTTATTTTACTACTTTAGCCCACTTTCTTTAACTGCTCTTCAATTCGTTCTTTGGCTATCTTGAAATACTTTTTATCTTTTTCAATGCCGATGAACCTACGATTCGTGTTCGCACAGGCGACACCAGTGCTTCCACTTCCCATAAACATATCTAAAACGATACCATCAGGATTTGATGACCTTTTAATAATATCTTCAAGAAGTAAAATAGGCTTTTGGGTTGGGTGGCCCGTTTTAATCTCTTTATTAAATTGATACTCCCAGACAGTTTCAACACCTTCTCTAGCATTAAAAACAGTACGAGGAAGCGAACAAATAGAGGTTGCCCCTATAATATCTTTATAGCTTTGATTAAAAATGTCTGGAAAGCACTTTTGAAGTTTAAGATAATCAGGTTCACAAATAACTCGGGGTTGTGGTTGTTTCCCATTTTTGTTTAAAAACCAGTGAGATGCGATTCCAACTTTTCCGACAGCCCTATTTATGTCATCAAGCTTGAGTTCTCCCTTGCGAAGAGATTTTGTCATTCTTTCGATATAGGGCATTAGATAGTGCCTTCCTCGTTCTTTGTCGTCCCCTTCTGTAAATTTGGTGTAGTAAAGAAGATATTCGCAATTATTGACATAATTTCTAAAATGATTTTGTGATCCATATTTTTTTATAGCAAAAGAACCTTCCTTTTTTTTGATAGTGATTAGTGCCTTAAAAATGAATCCTGTTTTCTCTATTCTCTTTTGTAATTCTACAATTTGGATGAAATCATTTTGAAAGAAGTAAAATGAACCTGTATTTTTTAATACCCTTTCGCTCTCGGTAAATACTTTTGTCATGAAGTCCGCATAGTCATCGACTGATTTCCATGTATCCCAGGAAGCCTTGTCGATATTATAAGGTGGGTCAATTAAAACCAAATCTACAGAGTTATCTTTGATTGTCTGAATATGTTCCAAACAATCGGCATTAAAAAGGCTATATCTTTCTTTCACCTATTATTAATACCGATTTTTGAGAGACTTATTTTTTTCGAACTAGTTCTATTTTTCGGAATTTTCTTTAGGGGGTACTCTTCCTGAGAGATCTTTATTGGAATAGTAATCTTCCCAGTCTTGTTTGGTACAATAGCCATAATCGACAGCTAATAGGCGATACTCATCTGCGATGAAATCTATCTCAGCTTGCTCCAAATCTGGCTCTTGATAGAAGTATTCAACGATTTCAGATAGGTACTTCATATAATGGTAATAACTGTTAAAGTCTTCAAGCTTAGGGTCTTCGCTTTCTAGAAAGTCAGCACATTCTCCAGCGATGGCAGAGCAGTACTCTTCTCTAATTTGTGGGCTTTCTTGCTTGTACTTTTTAATGAGGAGTTGATTTTCTTCGGACTTGTCTGAGTCTACTATCACTTTCAGCCTTCGTCTAAGGTCAGGGGCTACACGAGGATCATCCACTAACTGGAGGCGAGCTTCTTTAATCTTTATTCTCTCTTTATCACTTAGATAGGCAACAGACAGACACTGGGAGGCTATGTCGTTAATCTCTTTTTCGCTAGTAGAATTATCTTTGATTTTATGGAGGGTTAAATTTTGTCCACCACTCCATTCGGGATAGAATTTACTTTTTTTAGGGTCTTTAAGACCTTTCATATAAGTATCAAGTGATTCAAAATTACCTTTCCAGCCCATAATTCCTCCAGTGAATTATAGATACCTCCAGAAATATTAATCGACTTTCTTCAGGTGTTCTTCAATTCTTGCCTTTGCGACTTTGAAGTAGTTTTTATCTTTCTCAATTCCTATAAATCTACGATTGGTGTTTAAACAAGCAACTCCTGTGCTTCCACTTCCCATTGTGTTATCCAGAACGATTTCATTTTCTTGGGTGTATGTCTTGATTAGGTATTCAAGGAGAGCAACGGGTTTTTGTGTAGGGTGCTGAGTCTTTCCTTCATTTGGAAAATCTAAAATATTAGTAGGATAATTAGTGCCTCTTTTTTTGTAAGGTTTTTGTTTTTTGCGATTCGGTCTAAAACTACTTGCTCCTATATCTTGAACTATCAGTTCAGATGGCAAAACACCTTGTGGGTAGTATTTCATCCTGTTGAGAGCATTTTTGGAAGTTCCTCCGAAAGAGAACACACTAATGTTTTCAGTGTTAGACATAAATCTATATGGGGCTTGAGCAAAATAGGTTTTGCGGGATTTTTTCCAGACAAGGTCGTATTTATATAGTTTTAAATTGCTGACTCGTAATTGAGAGCTAAACGGTTCTGCTCCAAATAGAACTATAGCCCCATTGTCTTTTATTACTCTCTCATATTGCTCCCAGAGCTTATCAAAAGGAATTACGACATCCCACTTACAGGCTGTGGTTCCATAAGGCAAATCGCATAAAATCATATCCACTGATTTATTAGGAATTGATTTCATTTGTTCTAAGCAGTCGGCATTAAAAAGCCTATATCGTTCCTTCACCAATTATTAATACCGATTTTCCCCTTTATTTTTAGGAGATTCCATTTAAGTAGTAGGGGGATTTATGAATAAGAGATTAATTAGAGAAATGATGGAATTAGACAACTACAGAAAAGAGAGAACTTTGGCTGATTTAGTATCTCGGGAATTGGGCCTTACGACTGACGAACAGTTTATTAGAGCCTATATCCTACAAACGAAGGTTCTAATGTACTTAGAAAAACAAGAAGAAATGAAGTTTCTAAAAAACTCCGATGAAATAAATCAGCAACTTTTTGAAAACGAAAACTATGTTTATATTAGATTAGGTGTAGCCCTGGTTCAGGAAGTAGATTTTTACTTAGAAAGACTTGGTCAAACCATTGATAAGGTCGCATTGGATTTAGTAGCAAAAGTAAAAGAGTCTTACCCAGTATAATTTCTTAGTTCACTGTCTGAGGCTTCATCAATGGAAGTGGGAGTGAAGACGTTTTCAAATTCCTTTACTAAGATAGTCGTTTCGTAGAAATCAAGTCGTTTATTCCACCAATCAGGACATTCAGCTTTAGATTTAAATATGAGAGTCGAAAAGGGGACAATTCTGAGTTTCATTAACTCAGGCTTCCCATGAACCTTTAATACTCTAGTTATGTAGTAGTATTTAAAGGGAAGGGACTTTAAGTCGCCTTTATAAAGCTGGTTTGACCAAATCATTTTAATACACTCCTATAAGTTAAATGTAGATAAGTTCCTAATATCTCCTTTTTTGCGGTTATTCTTTGATGTTGTAGTATAATATAACAATGAGCTTACTTATTCCCCTTTATGGAATCGGCTATTGTTTTTACTATATGACAGGAAGACCAGTTAAAGGTCTCTTGTGGCCTATTTTACTCTATAAGGCTTATTGGAAGCTTCTTTTTAGAATAGGTATGTTTCCCTTTAAAATTATTTGGAAAGTGCTTAAGTCCCTCATGCCTTCTAAACGAGGAGAGTTTTCTCTTGTGGAAGTAGATAGAATTGGAGAAGGCACTCGCAATGAAAAGGGGAGACAATTTGAGGACTATATCTGTCAGCTCTATAGAACCCTTGGTTATGAAGCTTATACGACCACCGAATTAAGACAGCTTGGAAAGTTGCCTGAGATTATTCAAAAACAGTCAGGAATCGGGGAGCAGGGAGTAGATGTAGTCGTCTTCACTAGAGAAGAGGGACAAACTAAAAGCATTATAATTCAATGTAAGCATTATCAAAGCAAAGTCAGCAATAGTGCGGTTCAAGAGATTGTTTCGGCAGTTCCTCTCTATCAGGCTCAATTGGCTGTGGTCATTACCAATAACTATTTTACTGAACCAGCTCACAATTTGGCTAAGGCTAATAATGTTCTTTTAATTGATCGTTATAGGCTCGCTGACCTTATTAAGAGTGCCAATAAAAATCGGTATAAAGACCATAGGAGGACTCATGTTTAGAACTTATAAAGATTCACAGGAGCTTAGGTCCGCTATCGTCGGAAGTCGACTTCGTTGTTTATATGATATTGGAGCCGAACTTACTGTTAATGATTTTTACGAAGCCTTGGATTATGAGCCTCAACGAGGTCTGGTGAAGATTTACAATAACACCGGAGTCGTAGTTTGGTACGACCTTTCGTTTTTTGATTTCTAGAGAAGGGGTATCTCAAGAATATGAAGTTAAAAACTGATAGAACCGTATTGAAATTAATCACAGAAATGACCAAAGATAATCAGGGCAAGACTCCGACTTTAAGAGGAGCAAATGGATTTAATATCCCCTTTACTGAGGAGAATTGGGCAAAGGTTGAAGAAACAACGAAAGAGAGTGTCAAAGTATGGAATCAAATAAAGAAATAGAGAGGTTTTCTGATTTCAAGAAAATAATATCTAAAATTAACTCCAGTACCTTGAATGAATGGAGGGTTGAGGATCAATGGGTCAAAATTGTTCATACTTTTTTGTCTAGAGAATTTAATTTTAGCTTTTCTTCAATCAATCTAAGCCAGGTAATTTCAGAGACACTATACTCATTTCGTAAAAACAAGGACCTTCAAAAGACATATTTCTTTTTTGAAAACCGAATTATTTCACAACTCTATGACAAGGAGCCAGAGATACTGGTTAATTATTTAATCTATCTAAAAACAGTTAATTCTAAGTTATTTGTGAATATAGACACGGATTCTGTGAATCTAGTTAAATTTGGCGGTATTGAAAGTGAAATCAAAGACAGAATTGGTAAGTTTATAAAATGACTATAGACTTACTTAAAAATCTTAACTTAAAAGACGAGGAAGTTGGCGAAGCTCTCATTATATCATTAGCTAAAAAGAGGAAGCTAAATCTCAATAACGATTATACCTATATTTTTAGCTTTGGCTTAGAAGATGGTAAGTTTATTAAACTAGAGATGGTAAAGAAGGAATGCCTAAGAAAATTCAATGATGATAAATTCTTTTCTCGACATAAGAGATTATTTATCCAATGTTTAAACTTAGAGACTAGTTTTTATATTCAAACGCCGTTTTACAAAAAATCAGTTTCTGTTTTAGAAAATGGGGAGCCAAAAACATTATTCTTTCAATCATTGAGGAATTACTAGTTATTCCCCTTGATCCCTAAATTTCTCAAACTCCTTAATCGTTAAAACAAGGTATTCCAAAATAGAGTCGATGTTGGGAAATATATCAACTCTATTGATTAGAGTTTCGGTTCCATATCTTTCTTTATACTGAAACTGATTTTTTACTTTTAAAATGGTTATGATTAAGTGTTCGCTAACTACGATCTGAATTTCGTTTTCGTTAATGGGAGATACAACAATACCATAAGACTTTAAATCCTGATAAAGTTCCTTTTGTAGATACTCGCTGACAATTTCTATCAGCATAAATCCCCCTAGATACAAAGCTCACCACATAACTCCTTTCTTATGGCTCTTTCTTATTAAATAGTGTTTAAGGGGAAATAAGAGACTTTATTTTAGGGCTTGAATCTTGACTCAGGATAAGTGCCTATTTCAGTTCTCCACCAGTCGAAGGCATCAAAATTATCAATATACCACTGGATTTCTTCTTCGCTCATAATCTTGAATAAGTCGCCAAAGACCCTATACATTTCAAAAACCTTAGCTAAGCTGACTTTATCAGTATAGTATTTTCGAATTAAATCTACTCGGCCAAGTTTACTAAGTTGATTTTTAGCATAGATAGCATTTCTAGAAATAGCTTGTTCAACGATAGCTTGGTCAGCAAGACTAGGTATTGTTCTCATGGCTTGTTCATATTCTTCCTCATTAGATGGGCAGAAAAGTAAGCAATATGGGAACTCTAAATAAAATTTAAAACCTGTGGCAGTCTTTTTGGTAGGCAGATAGGTGTTGTAATTTGGAATGACAACATTATCAAATATATCAGAACTATAAATAATCTGTTTAGCCTTACTTGATGGAGTTGCTCCAGTATTTTTTGAAGCTCGCTTTTTTAATGGTTTCCCAGAGGCAGTCAGAGGAACTTTAACTTCTTCCTTCGGTGGAGCTAAGTGAAGTTTTAAGTCTTCAAACTTACCCTCTTCCATTGATTTTAAATACTGACTGATTTGAACTTCAGTTAGATTAGGAAACTTCTTTTTGAGTCTTCGCTTTCTTAATTCCTTCATTTCTTCGGTCGTAGCAAAGGACTCCACAGGAGAGAACAATTCATTGATGGCACTTTTAATATCCTTTTCAGGAACAAACTCTCCATCAATTAATTTCTCAGCAACCTCTTTAGTGCTTGAAGAGCAAATATCAATTAGACCTTCAATGAAGGCTTTTCTAATAATTTCTTTTTTTACATTAAGTAATCTATCGTCCTGCCAGTAATCCAAATCAGAGTCTGGATTTTTAGAAGCTTTGCTATTAACCTCATCAGAAATCTGGTCAATTCTCTTTTTTCTAATTCTGGCCATTTCTCGTGGGTCTACTAACTTTTTGGCCTCTTCAATAAGTTCTTGCTCTTGTTTTTTAAGCTCTTCAATATCATCTGTTCTTCCCCAATGGAGAGGAGACTCAATCTTTAAAAGATAATGACCATTACTAATATTTGCTGGAGAAATGTCCTTAACAAAGTTTCCTTGAATAAGTTCTTCTAAAGCCCTCTTGAAGGTCTTAACGTACACTCCAATAACTTCGGAGGTTTTACTTTGAGACACAAGGTAGCACCCATTATCGTCAGCATTGGCAAAAGCAAGGGCAAAGAGAACCTTTGCTGGCAAGCTTAGTTCTCCAACCTTCTTATGATTTATAAGTGCTGTGGGTATTCTCAAGTCGTTCATTATTCCTTATCTCCCCATAAGTCCTCACGAGTTTTAAACCACTCATTAGGTAAATGTACGATTATCTCACTTTCGTGATTTGTTTCCTTCTTCTTATAGGAAATGAGGTTTAAATTATGAAGAGACTTGAGCGAGTTTAGAACCGTCTTTTTGTCTAATCCTGCTGACTCGGCCAAGGTAGAAGACCTCTCTTCAACGAAGATGGAGTCGGGGTTAGTTTTGGATAAGATCACAAAAAATAACCAAGCATCCCTCGGGGTAAGCTTAGACTCTTTTTCAAACAGCCAAGCTGGAATTGTGATAGTTCCTCGGGCAGAAATTTCTAATAAATCTTCTCTCATAAAGACCTCCTTTAAATCTCGAAGTGGGTTATTTTGGTTATCCATTAGCCTCTCCCTACTTACTTAAATGGAATCTCTTTAATTTTTCGTGGAATTTTTCCACGGAAACTGTGGGATTTTTCCACGATATTGTCGGCTCGGGGCCTCGAAAACTCCCAATTTTAACTTTTCCTGAGTTTAGACCCCTCCTAAATATATCTTTCTACCTTTTGTCTTGTACGACTCCCTTTATAGGGGAGATTTAGGGTAAGTCTGTTGTTATATCATAAAACTACAGTTGATTAGTTCGTTTCATATTTGAAAGTTAAGTAATTTTAGAGGCCAAAAATCGGTATTTATTGAGTGTATTCCTAAAAGATTACATTGAATATATAGGAGGATATTTTGGATATTGATAACTTTCAAGTATGGGTTAGAGACCTACCAAGTGAGCATATTTGGGCGAAAGAAGACTGGGATAAGGTCAGGGCTTTCTTTAAGGGGCCTTTGGCTGAAGATAGGGGATTAAGAACCGAAGCTAAATACTTCTTTTGGTGTTCTCTATATACCTTCTCTAATAGCCCCTATTGGACTTGTGAGGACTTGGAGGTATTCCTTAGAGTATGTGTGGATAGAAGGGATTTAAGGGGCTTTGTAGGTCGTTTAATCACTAATCCTAATCTAGATGAGAAGTCAGTATTGTTCATTAGAGAATATCAAGAAAAGTGGGCTGAGAATACAGTCATTGATCAATCGGCAGAAGACTTCTTAAATCATCCGAACTTAAGCGATGAGGGCAAAAAGATACTTATAAGGGATTACTTTCACCCAGAAGAAACAGGTGAGGTTTTAATTCGTTTTTTAAGAAAGAATAAGTCGCTAGATAGAGCCTTCTTAAGGATTATAGCTGAGAAGTTTTACTATGGGGATAGTTATTCTTGGACTTGGTGGGGGACAGAACAGGCCTTTCTTAATCAGAAAAATTTAACACCTACTTTGGCCTTGGAGATATATCGGGATTTGGAGGCACACATTTTTGAGAGGATGAAGTGGATTCGTCAATGGATAGAGAAGGGGACAAGTATTCATAAAGCCGAGAAGCTTAATAAGAGGCTAAATTATCGCCTTCGTCGCTTTCGTGAGTACATTGAGAATAAATGGCCAAATAATAAGAAGATTCAATTGGCTCTACTATTGGGTTCTTACCGAAACACTAGGGTGGAGGACTAATGCTCGGGGAGTTATCTTTGGTGGAAAAAGGGTTATTAGTAGCTAATTTAATATCAGGAATGGTTTGTATATATTTGGCATACATTTGTATGTAAGTGGCGAACGATTATCTCCGAATAGAACCCTGTTTTTTTTATTGAGGATTCTTCTCCAGAAGTCTTCTTAGTACTGCCTCTTTACAGAAGTGGTAATCCCATTGGTTAAAGAAGTTTAAAAACTTGGCATCAGTAGAGGTGTGAATAGGAATCCCATTTTGGCCAATAACGAGAGTCCACCGAAGACTTGATATAAAATGGTAAAAACCACAAGGCTCTTTAGTTCCTCTTATTAAAAACATATTAGGATTTGAGGCTGTTTGGGTCATTGGTAGGGCTAATCTCAATTTAGCTTTCAAGTCAGAATTGATTTCCTTAAATTCAGGAAAGGCTTCATAAAAATTGTTTTCCCATTGATCCCAAATATCCTCGTTCGTGACATTTCCATGGCCTTTTTGATAACCCTTGGAGGAAGCATATTGGGAAAGAGAAACTTTATCCCAATCTATTTCAAATAGATGGTCATATTCGTGAGGTATGACTATAGGAATTTGAGGTTTTAATTTTGTACCCATATAAATAAGATACCAAAGATTTAAACCAATCTCCGCAAAATCTCTCCATTTAAAAAATGGAGGATTTGGTATGTATGCGATTAACTCTCAAGACCCAAAAATAGTCGCACAATATATAGCGAAAATGCTTGGGCAAGATATGGCGAATATTCTGCTTTTTGATATGGGGATACATTACACACGAATAAAGGAAACAATCCCATTAGGAGATTTTCCCAATATTACGAATAAACTTGTAGATAAAGTTGTGTTCCCCGAGTTTAATATCGTTGGGACAATTTATGATTTATCTAGCCAAATATATGGAGAGTCCTCAGACCTATGTAGAAAATTGACCGCTCTACAAGGTATCCTCAACGAGATTCGTCAAGAAGTTGATGGCTACTACGAGGAGAAAAGGGTTCAGTTAGGAAGTTTAGTAAACACAGATTTAAAATCTGTTCTAACATCAATTGTTAAAAATGACCCCGAAACAGCTAGAGCTATTCACGATCAAAGTAAAAAAGACGATGGCTCGTTGGATGTTCACGAAATTGAGACTATGACTAGGAACTACTTCTTGGGAAAAATCTCTTCGTTTAAAGAGCATAAAGAGCAATTTTATACAGCCAATGAGATCTTTGGCATTTTAAATAATGGGGCCAAAAACGAGTTCGTTTATAGTCTTTAATCCCAGATATACTTGTCTTCTAATAATTGATGATACTTATCTAAATTCTTTTTAAGTTCCTTAGCTACTTTAATTAATTCTTCATCACCTATCTGATACGACTTATCCACCAAGGCAGTGATCTTATCTGAGGTTTCATAAAAGGAATATCTCACATTTTCATTAGTAATCTTGATTTTCTTTGCTTCCATATTGTCTCCTAAAAATTAAATGGGGAGACTCTTGTTTTTAGAGAATACTTCCAAGTTTTGAAAACTCATCTTCTCTAGAAGCGAGTATCTGATTTATTTTATCTTTTAAATGATGCTCTCCAAAGAGAATTTCTTTAGATTCAACCAATAGCTGAGAAGAGAGCTTTTCTGGATTAGATAATAACACCTGAATAAGGGCATTATTAAAAGATGTACCGCCCTTGATTCGGTAATCATTAATCAACTTCGTTGTTATCTCCATTGAGATATGTGGGGTTTTTAAAATTTGAAGAAGAATATAGTCTCCATCCAGAGTAGTGTTAGAAAGAACATCAACAACAACTAGTGCCTCAAGGATTTGTACTGCCTTAGTTTTAGTCTCCTCGGCCAAGTTTCGATTTTTTAATACTCCATAGAGATATTCAGGAATAAAGGTGTTTCCTGGATGTTTATAGGACTTTAACAATCTAGGTAAAAGGTCGGCGGGGATTTGAGTTTTACTAAGTAAGATAGTCTTAACTCTCATCCACTTAAGCGAGATCAAGTATATTGGGTTTTCAGTTTGTCTTATGGAACCATCTTCATCTAGCCAATCATTGATTTCATAACGAACAATCTCTTTAGGAATTTGTTTTAGTGAAGACAGCAGTTTAAGAACTTCTCTTAGGTGGAGTTGATTAGACTCGTATTCAAAATATGATCTAACTATTTCGTCCTCAGTATACTTCTCGGGGTTTTGTAAAATAGCGATTAAACTAATACTCATAAAGTATTAATACCGAAAAACAGGGTCTTATTTTGGAATCATTTAGGTTAAAAAATATTGAATGTTTTCGTAGATTAAGACCATGCAAAAAATGAGAAGAATGAACAGAAGAAATAGTTTTCTGGGCATCATTTGTTTTCTTCCCTAATTTTCTTATAGTCTCCACCTTTGATGTATTTAGATTTCAAACTCTCATAACTGGAGTCAGCTAAAGCCTGTTCAATAGAATCTTTAGTCATAGGCATGTATCCTTCAACTTGATAACCTTTGCCTTCTTTGGCTCTCCAAATTGATAAAACCTTTGCGGGAATTTTTCTCTTCTCATCGTATCCAAGGCCATAACCTCTTGCGGGGTTATCATCTACAATAAGAAGGGTCTGAAATTTCTCGTCAAGTCTAAAGCCAGCGAGACCATAACGGAGATTGACTTGCTTAATCTTTGTACCATCTTCAATTTTTCTCATCATATCCCAGAACTTTGAGGGGCCTAGGTATTTGTCCTTATCTAGGCGATTGATTTGGCTTTCTCTTTTAGCCTCTTTTAGCTTTTCACCATATTCATAGTTGGCCTTTTCGATTCTTTTAACTTCGTCTCGGAGTCCATGTTCTCCTAAGACATATTCAAGTTGAGAACAAAGGCTTCTTAGACCATCTTTTCCTTCTCGCTCATAATCACAATAGCAATCATACTGGGGGTCAGTGGAGGCACTGTTATATCGAAAAATTTTCTTCTTCAAAGAGAAGGTATAATAATCTTCTCTTTCACTGTAGATGCGAAATCTGGATTGGGGATTCCCTTTGATATAAAAACCCGGTGAGTCTTCGCTCTCTTTAAACCCAGTGTATTCCAAGACTTTCTTAATCTCGTCTTCAGTAAGGGGATTATTAAATCCTTCAATGCGACCACTGGCATTTAGTCTTTCAAATAAAGATAGTCCTACAGTTTTAATTTCTTCTTGGAGAGGTAAGAGTTTGGCTATTTCAACTAATTCAGGGTTCGCTTCTAACTGCTTAGATATGTCGGAGGTCGGGCGATTATTAAAGGCTAATTTTCCTCCAAAGGAAGAATTGGAGCCTTGGCCACCACCTGCGAGCCACTCGTTATAGAATCTGCTTTTCTTAGGGTTTTTAAGACCTTTTATATAATTATCAAGAGATTCAAAAGTGCCTTGCCAGTTATTGTTCATATAAATTCCTCCAACAGATTATAGATACCGTTAGAGGTGGTACTAATTGGTAATTGGTGGCTGGATAAATCGCAAAATAGACTCTGTCTTTTTTTGCTTATTGTAAATTCCACTTGAAAGGCCAAAAGAAGTGCCAAAGGAGTAGTAAAATTCGTTGGGCTTGAGTGGATAAGTGTTTTCAGTATCTAGCGGGGTCTTATCGGAGATAATACAGTATATCTCTATTCCTGATTTAATTAATTCGCTATAAAGTTCTGGGAGATTTTGAAATTCAAAGTGGACTGGATAGGGTTTTGAGGCTTTGAATGAAATCCCAATACAAAATTGACCAGCTAATTGTTCACTATGTTTTATACTATTCCAAAGTTCCTGTGAGATCGGTATAAGTTGTTGGTGAATTTCTTTTCGTGAGAGTGATTTAGAAAACGGAAGACTTACAGAAAGTTGGCGATTAGCTAACTCTTGAGCTATTTTCTCTTTTAAGATTTCAAATTGGTTTTTGATTTGCGTCATAAGTTTCTCTAACTACTATGATACCACCAAACGAGGGTGGAACAAAATTGTAGCTCGTAGTGGAGACAACCGAACTTTACAGTCTAATGTCTGACCGAAAACTACTCGGTATCTAGAAGTTGTATCTTAATACAACATCTTATAGCATTTTAGTAATATAAAAGGGTGTGTTTGTGGGATACTATAAGGGAGTGTATTTATGTCAATTTTTGGGAAGTTATTTAAAATTCTAAGACCTGACAACAGTCAGTCTTTACCTATCCAAACAAAGCAGAAATCGACTGCTCCTGCTAATCCCATCGAGAAAAGTATTAATAAAAATAAAGTAAGAGAAGACTTGGGGAATCGGGAAGGTGTTGTTTCCCTTCTTCAAAGTTTAAATGATACTCAACTTTACTCATTAACTATTCCTATGGATTTTTCATTTCTAAGAATCTGGGGATTAGAAGGAAAGAAGATTGTTAAGGGTCAAGTATTAAAACATTTGGCTCAAATGTGGGACACAACAACCGTGGATAAAATTTATACCAAGGAACTTGATGAAGCTATAGAGACAGGGGAATATCAAAAATATCCATTCAACAATGCTTTAGAAACTGAACTTCGAGCGATGGCCTTAGGTAAATTAACCTCTGAAGATTCTGTTGAGGGACTCATTGAGTCAGTAAAAAGCAATCTTTCAAGAGTGTGTATCCCTGAATACAGCAAAATTCTTTGTGATATTTTAGATAGTATTCCTAAGAGTTCGTTTAATCGTGAATTCAGGATTAAGGAGTTAGCTAATTCTATCATAAACAAATCCGAGGCATCCGTGGGAGAGGTGGATTTGCTAGCACTTAAGGATCTTTCCTTAGCTCTTGCTGGAGAACCAATGGAAACACTTTCTCTGGCTCCAGGATTTTTTATGAAATATCTGCCTAAACTTAAGACCTACGACTTTGATGCATTAATTTTTAAAGTTAAGGAAGGTAAATTAGTTGAACTTAAATTGTGGAAGCAATTTGATGTGAAGAATAACTTATACTACTCACCAATAAAAGCTAGTACCTTCTTGTGCTTCAGTGAGGCTATTGATTTAGTTCCTGCTTCTTTTACAGCTATTGATGGGAAAACATATCATCACAAAATCACAGTGATTAATCGCCCAGAGTTTCTTACTGAAGATCTTCGCTTCTATGTTGTTGTTGATGGTTGTGTCGCCTCGCCCGAGGGGAAAACTCCAGTAGAGTATGAGGGTTTTGCCAAAAACACTCAAAGAGTTAGAGCAGGTGAGACATTTCTGTTTGAAAAAAAAGAAGGTGATATACTTGAAACTAGAATTTATTACTGGCCCTACAAGAAAGATTTTATTCCTTCAATACATAATCATGGGTCAGTGATATTTGGTTCTAACGATCAATCTTTCCATTCTTGTTGCGATGAATGGGCTTATAGTGCCCTTTGGTCTATATCCTTAATTGATCGTTATAAAAGATGGTGGAGCGAAAGACAAAAGGACGAGAGCTTCTCTCCTTCTGTCATAGCGGCCAAAATCCACTATTTTCTGGTAGACAGAGAGGGAAAATCAACATCCTCTACAGACTTACTTAAGGAAGAGAATTATGAAAGTCTCAGGAAGGTTGTCCACTCAATTACTGAGGTCAATGACTTCACCAAAAAGGAGATTTTATATAATCTTCCTGCTATCTGTTATTACTACGGTGGGCAAAATAGAGATTTAGTTGGGAAAATATCTACTTTTTACTTCCCATTGTCTCAACGATGGAATGTACAAACTTATATGAAAGATGGCATTGGTATAACCAAGGAGAAACAAAACACCTTTTATACTATGCTCTCTAAAAAAATGAGAAATGCTGAGCGAATGGAGTGGTTTAGAGAATGGGCTAAAATAAAGGCTTCGGGAGAATAAATGAAAAGAGAACTGTTATTTATTGAACAATTGCTTTGGGATTTAGAACACAATGATGAGGGAGATATTATCCCCATTGTTCCCATTGATAAGGTCGCTAGCGAGAGCCTTAGGCACTTTATTAACACAATCAATGAACACAATAGTTTAGTAGACTTTGAATTCGCTTTTATGAAAGCTTTTGGGGTTAAACCTAAAGAACTTATTACCGAGATTAAGAAAATTAAGGCGGAAACTGAAGATAGAAACCTGCGAATGAACCATTACCGAGAGAAGTTTAAAGCATTCGTTAGGCAGGTGATTGTGTCTAATCCACAAAAACTTAAGCAGGCTGATGAGAAATATCAGAAGTTTTTAGAGAGTGAATCTAAGAAGCCTGAAGATAAACAGTCTTGGCTATATAAGGAGATTGTCCTTCATCGTAAGCGAGCGAGCAATTAGTGGATGAGGTGTCTGCTTTTATGGATTTAAATAAAGCTATATTTAAAAGTGAAACCGAACTCGAAAGAGACCTAATATCTTGTTTTCAATCTATTGGAGAGGGCTGTTGGGTATATCCTATGGTTTACAAAAGTGAAATTATCTCATTTGAAAATCCTATTAGATTTGAAAGCCAAGCAATAATGAGAAGGTTTTTGTGGGGTCAGCCAGGAAGTTATTTATATATAGCCATTGTGAACTTAAAAGCTTACTCAGAAATCACTATGAGAGGAAAGCTAACAGTTAAATCATTTGATAATTTCCTGTCCAGTCCAACTCTAAGATATTATAAAAACAAGAGTTTAAAAATGAGAACTGAGGATAAATCTCAGGAAAGCATTTCAAGAATGAAAGAAATATTTAGCTCAGTATTTAGAAAGTCTTCTTAATTACTCTTTCTTAAAGCCTTTAATCTCAGGCATATTTTTATACGACTCCAGGGCTTCAGCTTTGGTTGTATAGAAGTCTTTGGGTAATTTGATTTCTAATACTTTAGAGACAAGCTCTGCTCGTTCCCAAGCATTCTTTTCATAGTTTAAAATATCTTCCTTCTCATCTTCGGTGGGAACATCATTTTGGATTGAGATAACATTTTGATTTTGAGCATACATAATCTTAAATCGGTCTTCTACATCTTGGAGGTAATGACCAAGTTCGTGTAAGAGAGTGTATTTAAAGACCTTGGAAGGAAGCGAGGAGCTAATTGTAATGGTCGCTTCTAGCCGATTGTAGAAAGATATATTCTCTCCAGCATTATGAAAATCAGTGAAGACACTAATTCCTCTGATTCCACACGAGTAAGCATAAGCAACAATTCGCTTAATCTCTTTGGCATCTTGTTTAGGAAAACTCTTTGGTAAAGCTAAGTACATTTAAACTACTCCCTATTACTTTAATACCGATTTTTAGGGAGTGTTTTAAAAAGGGCTAAGAGTTCTTTTTAGGTCTCTTGGCTCCGAAAGTCTTATTAAACCAAGTTAGGGCTTTTAAAGGAAAGGATAAAAACAGCACGACTTTAATTTGTCTGACCGAATATTTTCGGAGAATGTCTAGCTGAAGGCTTCTCATTTTAAATTCTATATCAGTAAGTAAATGTTGAGTTTTAACCCAAAGAGTTCTCTCTTCTTTATTAGATTCGTCCATGACTAAATTTTAGCGGGCTTTTATGAATTTTTAAACGGCCTACTTTATAAAGTACAAAAGGGCGACAAAGGAGAAGGGGACTTCGTGCTTGATAGCAAACCAAATACAGATAAGAACAAAGATTAAGAGTCGTCGTTTACTCACTTTCTCCTACCACCATAATGAATATTCCCCCATTGCTTTTTCTCAAGATAATCCAATATTTCTTTAATGGGTTTATTCTTTCTTTGGATAATGGACTCGTGAAACTCAATCAGAACTCTATCAATAAACATCTGAACGAAGTCTTGTTCAAATCTCTTGTCGTCAGCGAAGTCAGCTAGGGTTAGCTTTTGGTTCAATTTAAAGGGCCACTTCTTGCCAAGAATCTTTGTGATGAATTTGTGTTCTAAAGCCTCTCTAACAGTCTTAAACACTGGCACCTGTTCGGAAGCTTGCGGAGTAAAACCCTGTTTTTTCTTTGCCATAAGCACCTCTAAAAGACAGATACCGACAACTGGGAAAGAGGTAGAAGTTAGAATAATAATTAGTCTATAAGTACGATTCAAAAATCATAAAAGAAGGTAGAAGTTAGAATAATCCCATTTTTCTATAAGGGAAATTGAGTCAAATGGTACGACTTAAAGGTTAGGTAGAATGTTTAATGGTGCGATTCAAAAGTAAGAAAATCCCATAAGTACGACTCAAAAGAAAACTTATAAAATATTGGATAAATCATTAAGGGTAATGTCCTCAAGTAGATTCCCATTTTGGCAAATGCTAATTCTGCCTGTTCTTTCTGAGGTTATGATGACAAGACAATCACACTGTTCTGAGATTCCTAGTCCTGCCCGATGGCGAGTTCCCAGATTTCCAAGATACTTTTGAGAAAGAGGAAGAACTAGGCTAACAGAAGATATTTTGTCTCCAGAAATTAAAACAGCTCCATCGTGAATAGGAGAATCACTTGAAAAGATTGATAAAAGGATTTCATTGGAAATGTCTGAGGTAAGGTCTTTATGGCTGGTAGTAAAGGGAATGGGGGATTGAGACCGCTCAACTAAAATAAGAGAACCCCAAGTCTTTTTAGACAAAGACTCTACAGCTCTGAGAATCTCGGTTTTACTATTCAAGGAAGTTTCTTGTTTCTTTAACCGACTAGGAAGGAATGAGGCTAATTTATTAAAAGCAATGATAAGCTCTCGGTGTAAAACTGCGAAGTATGTGAATAGGAAAATTTCCTGAGTTCGCAGATTAGAGAATAGGTAAATTGGTAAGGCCATTGCTATCATAATTATAATTAGCTTAACTGTTCGGGTGTTATAGTTAAAGACTACAGTTAATATTGATAGAAAAAGTAAAAATAGTAAAGAGATTCCCTCAAGCATTCCACTTTGAGATACCTCCTTGATCCAGATGTTCTAGATTTAGTACAAAGAACTTTGAAATTTAATTTCTGTATTCAACATAAGGACTTAGGAGGGTTTCTGATTGGGAAAATCGGCAATCTGGATCAAATCTGGATCAAATCTAGCACAAACTAAAATCCTATTAAAATCATACTGTTAATACTCTTTTATATCTTAATTGATCTAGATTATGAGTATATTTTGAGGTTGTAGCTGAAACCTAAATACAACTTTCGTTGCTTGTACCTCTGAAATCAGGCCCCAAAACTAGCAATCTAGCGAACCCCTTGAAACCGCAGGGAATAATTTGATCCAGTTCAGACATTAAAAGTTCGGATTTAAAAACGGTATAGAAACCATAGGAGGCTTTATGGATTTAAAAACAATTATTAGTTCTTACTCAAAATCTTTCGCTCTTGGATTTTCCAGTGTCCTCGTTGCTAATTTAATTTTCCAGACAATTAATAGCCTATATGGTGAACAATTAATGAGGTTTTATTCGGTTCTTGTCCGAGTTTGGAGTAATAACCTCGCCAAGGTTCTTATTCTGGTATTACTTACTCAAATTAATTAAATTTCCATTTTTAAGAATGGTCTTTGAAATCGGTATAGATACTATGTGAGGGTTTTATTTTTTACCTCACTTCAAAGACTCTGGCCCTCGTTGCCTCCTCTTCGAGGGCCTTTTTTTATCCCACATTTAAAATTCCTAATAATCCAGCTTTAACTTAAAAAAACAGCTCTTCAGATCGGTATAGATAATGTAGGAGGCAGAGTTCAAATGATTCTCTCAGTATTTAAGAGCCATACTAATGTGTTCCCAATTGAGGTAAGAACTTGGGACTATCTTAAGAAAGCGATTTTGAAATATCGCCTCGGTGTTGGGCCTCTTAAAGATAATTACAGACTAAATGAAAACTTCATTCAAGCAAATGTAGTTGTCTTAGATTTTGATGATGGATTCCCTCTACTAAGAGCGATTGAGAAATTTCAATCGTTTAAGTGTGTTATTGGTACGACCAAATCACATCAAAAAGAAAAAACAACCAATGCTGGGAAAGTAAAGCCAGCTTGCGATAGATACAGGGTATTTCTTTTCCCAGAGAATCCGATTTTATCTTTAGAAGAGTATTGGGCAACTGTTAAAGGACTAGCTGATTATCTCGTAGGAAAAGACTACGACCCTATTCGGGATAAGAACTTACTTCCTTTTGACCCAGCTTCTTTTACTGGGACTACTCCTTATATGCCTTGTAGGGAAATTGTTTTTGAAGAGCCAGAGGGCCAGTTAGTTAAAGTCCTTCAGCCCAAACCTAAAATTATTAGAGAAGAAATTATTCCTAATCCTGGGGAGAAGGGGAGATTAGCTAAGGCGACCTTAGACTTTATTGCTCAAGGCGAGACTCTTGGGAATTGGCATCGCAATTTTTTTAAATCCTGTATTGATTTAAAAGAACAAAACTACTCCATAGATGAAGCGAGAACTCTTTTAAAAAGAGCTAGTAGTGTAGGCCAATTAGATAATCACGATGAATCTGTCTTAAATGATGTCTACACCAAGAGAGGCGGGAGATTCGGTTCCAATTTTAGGCCTATAAAAAAACGAGAAGATAAAACGGTAATTACAAAACAGGAGGATGATAATGGATAACGAATCAAGACCTTCTGTTCGGGAACTATCAAGAAAGACTAAGGACTTCTTGGCTTCGTTGAATATAACCGAAGAAAAATGGCACGATAATTTAGAAAATGTAGTTAGAGACTTTAGAAAGAAAGGGTATTCAGAGGAAGATACTATAACTAAATTACTTACAGTAGCTCCAGAGAGTTGTAAGGAATCAGCCACTGATTACATTTCCGAGTATTTTAATCGGCGAGAAACCTCTTCGGCCAGAAACAATCGTCCTGCTGTTGAAGATTGGGTGAAGGAATGGCTTCAAAGAGAGAGTGCTTCTATGGTTTATGCCCGAGAAGAGGTTTATCTTAAGGGCGAGGCTGTCCCTATGGAGATTCTTGTTAGTCGTCTATTTCTAGACAGCGAAAGAAGAAAACACTTTTATTCTAAAGATGCTATTAACTCAGTTTTAACTTTATGGAAGGACGAAGTTAGAAAAAAAACAATTAAGGAGCATTGTCGTTCATTGGAATATGACCCTAATTTAACTGATAGCGAAATTAGGAAACTAGTTAAAATAACCACTGGGAAAATTGACGAGTGGGATGTCCTTTTGTGGAAACACTGGATATGGCTCACCCAAAGAAGTCTTAGGGCAATGCCGACGAAGTATCAAGTAATGTTAGTGCTTATGAGTACTCATCATGGTGCCGGGAAAAGCTATTTAATTGAAAATAAAATCGTGGCCCCATTAAAAGAATTAACTGAAATGAACATTGAAATGTCGGCTCTATATGACTCCAGAGAGTATGGGGTCTTGGGAAAACTATATATTGGTGTCCTCGATGAACTATCAAAAGCAAGCAAAGGGGATATTGAATCTATCAAAAATAAAATTACCTCTACTTATGTAAGTTATCGGGTTTTGGGAACTAACAATAGAAACTCGGTTCCAAAGACGATGAACTTCATTGGTACTAGTAATAAACCAATATCAGATATTTTCTACGATCCAGATGGTATGCGAAGGTTCTGGCAATTTGACTGTGTGGGATTCTTTGACCATCAACAGGTAGCCTCATTGAATCCAGAGAAGATTTGGAAATGTGTAGACTATAATCAGCCAAGCCCTATTGAAGGGAATGTTCAAGAAATGTATAAAATCCAAAACAGTAGGTTTAGAGCTAAATGCTCTCTTGAGCAATATATCTTGGAAAATTGTGAGAAAGGAAACTGGGAAGAAAAGAAGACTACTCCAGTCAAAGGCCTCTACGATAACTATCTTTCTTGGATGAGATGGCAACAAAATCGAAACAACTATGGGTACTATCAATTCATTAAGAGACTTGAACAACTAGGTTATCGGGTAGAAAAAAACAGAGTCTGTAAGGAAGTAGACTTAATAATCCTTGATACTGATAAAGAATAAAAGGGCTGATAAATCGGTATATAAGGAGTAGGAGGTATTAATGAGTTGGAAAGGTAATTTTAAATCACTTGATCGCCACATGAAAGGTCTTAAATATCCCAAGAAGAGTAGATTCTATTCAGAGTGGAGTGCTAACAGTAAAACTCGCTTAACATCCTCACGAGAGTATGATTTTCTCCAAAATGCGTCTAAAGCAGAGTTAGAATTTGTTAGTCTACTTCTCAGAAAAATTGAGGAAGAAAAACAAGACCTGCTGGACTTAAAGAAATCTTAAGTTTGCGAGAATATTGCATATACCTTGTCAGATTAGACTTTTTATTCAGAGATTAAAACTGAACAGCGGGAGTCTTAGTTTTAGGTTTTCCAAAGAGAATATGGAGTTTTAGTTTTTCTTTATCTAAAGTGGAAGAAGAATATGTTTTTAAAAACTCAGGCCAACTTAATTCACTAGCATCGGGAATATTCAACAAGGCATTTTCAATGAACTGTTTTTCAATTTCTGCTTTAGCAACTTCTGGTGAATAAACCCCAGTAATTAGCTTTTCAAAAATATGGTCTTTTTCTTTAAAAGTAAGTAATTTAGGACAATCAAAATCAGCAGTGATTAACTCTTCAAAGTCTTCATTAAATATTTTCAGAGCATTTTCCTCGGCCTTGTCGTGATGCTTCAAATACTCGCTTTTTAAGTTGTTTAAAGTGTTAAAAACTTTTGTTAGACCTTGTATATATGGGTCAATTGACTCAATCACTTCTCCTTCGTCAATGAGCAAAACTTCTTCGGATTTTGAGGTCTGATTAAGATAATCTATAATATCTTGAAAGGTTTTATCTTCAGTGCTGGTTTTAATTACAACTGGTTGTTTCAATGATTTTAATAATGAAAACGAGTCAGTTAAAGACATTTCAGAAAGTATTTGGTCATTAATTAGATCAAAGTTTTTTAAAAGTACAAAGTCTTTATATCTGTCAGGAACTACTTGGTTCACCACAGCTACAATATCGTTTTTTCTAATAAATCGTCCTTCCATAAGCACCTCTAAACCTTAAATGGAATAGTTGAAAATAATCGCCAAATAAGACCCTGTTTTAACCACTACGACCTACCAAAAAGATACACCCAGAGGGACTTAAAGGGGTCAACGGTATCTAAGTAGTATGGAACTGGCTTTTAGCATTTTAAAGGCCACAGTAGTCTTAGTAGGCCTAGTGTCTGCTGGTTTGCTCGTGGTCGCAGTCATTTATAATATCAAAAGATTCATTACTCATAAGCAGGGTATTGAATCTGGAGATATTGCTGTTCCTGACATTACTCCTAAAGCCCAAGTTAAAAAGTTTAATTTAGATGAAATTCATATTGAACTTGGAATTTGTAATGAACTTCAAACCACTGAAACAAAAAGGGTTCTAGAGCAGGACTTAAATTACATTGATAAGACAGTGAAGGGGAAAAAGTGTATTCCTCCAAAATATATCTTCAATGAAGACCATATTCGTCTTGAGTTTGATCCCGACCTTCCTACTCCAAAAATGGATTATCTCCAGATGATCGCTGGAGAATATTCTAAGTGGTTATCTGATAATACTGATATCCCAGTTAAAAGAGTTTTTCCAGAAGCTGGGGAACTTCCTTGGATTATTATCTTTAGGTTTATGACCGATGAGATTTTAAATGATTTGGAAATGAAGGGCCTACTTCAAAAGGCTGGCCTTACTACAGTTGATCCTTTTGGTAAGGTTCTCTATCCCATAGTTAAATTTGAAGGAGATGATGTTTTATTTGATTGTGCTGAAGTCCCTGTAAATGCCGATACCTTTAACAAGGCTTGTCCTTTATTTTCCGCCAAGTTTAATAAGAATTATCAAACAGTGGATAAAGAGGGGCCTCATAAGTTTAGAATGCCTCATATTCGGCCTCGTCCGATGGTGTTTAAGCCCGACTTAGTTTCTCCTAAAGTTAAAGGAGCAATTTTACCTAACTTAGATAAAGCTGAATTGGTGCGAAATAAGCTTCTACAGTTGAAAAAAGAAACTGGGGTTAGATGGGTTTTTTTGGGAGAAGTTATTGACCCAGTAGTTAATGTTTCTTCTACCTTCTATCATTCTCTTGGGAATGATGGTGGAGGAGGAATCTTTGCTCCGATTGATACATTCATTCATGCCATCATTGCCGGACAGACTGGTTCAGGTAAATCCTCTACTTGGGTGAGCTTTGCTTATTTTAATGGTCTCCTAGATTCTGACGATATAATGATTATTGCCGATGGTGCGAAAGATGCCGCTGATTTCACAGCTTTGATTAAATATCGTTCTAATTTTCCAGCGATTGTGAAAACTCCCGAACATTCCAATTCAATGATCTATTTTGGTAATGCCTTTGATTGGGTCTGGAAGGAATACCTGCGAAGAAAAACTGAAATTAGAAAAGCAAAAGAGCGAGGAGTTAAGAACATCTTTGAATACCGAGAAAAAGTAGGGCCGATGCCTTGGGTTTGGATTTTCATAGACGAGTTTAAAGGATTCGTTGATGAAGTGGGTATAAGTGATGATAAAAATGCTACTGAAGGTGGAGGAATGGGCTTTAGGCTTATGAAGCTTCTTGCCGAGGCTCGTTCTTATGGGTTCACAATTGTTTTAGCCTCTCAGGGTCTTCAAACTGATACTTACCCCACATTAATTAAACGAAACCTGCCTTCAAGATTAGTTCATGCGGTAAATACTAACGACCAACAATATGAATTCGGTGAACCTTTGAAAGTTCCATTGACGACTGGTGAATACTTACTGGAAGTTAACGGAGTAAATTGTCTTCGAACAGGTTCAAAGAGGATTCGCTGTAGAATGCCTTATGTGGGTAATTCTGACACTATTGAACAACTCTTTAAACTTGAATTTAAAAACGAGAGAGCTAAAGAGCCAATTGACTACGATATGCTCTTTGCTGTTGGAGAATTAAATTTTGATAAGCAAGACACAGTTGAAAATTGGGCATATATCAAAAAGCTCTTTATCAAAGAACAAGGTTTTGAAATCAAAGAACAGTTAATCGCCGACGATAGGATTAAGGCTGTTGATCTCTGTGCGATCCTTGAAGATAAAAACAAGGACGAACAGTTTACTATTGGTTTTGGTATGTTAGAGGATAAGAGCGAAATCAATGAGCAAATCTTTAGAAGAAACAAACATATTGTCAATAAATACAACTGTAATCTCTTTGTCTTCTTTCTGGATTTTGAAATGGGAAGAGAAGCTAATGCCATCATTGACTGGAAACAAGAAGGAGTTATTCCTTTTAATTGGATATTTATTCCTAAGTCTCTGTATCTAAAACCTCTTCAAAAGGCCTTCTATGATTATGAAGATGGTGTTCCTAATACTTGGTTCAGAGAGCTAGTTGCTGACTTGAGTACTGATTTTAATCCTGACCAGACTATCAATAACATTGAGGTAGTGAATCGGGATATTGCTCAGATTGAGTCTAACCGAAAGATTTCTACTCCCCTAGATTCCACTCCAGCACCAAGCACTGAAGAGAAGATTAAGGAGTATCAACAGAAATCAGAGGAGTTGGATAAAATCATTAAAGAGAAATTAATGAAGTGGAAGGAATCAAAAGCTAAACTTTCGGAAGTAAAAGCAATGGAGGCGATTGAACCCGAATTAATGAAGGACGAAAAAGCCAGTGCCTTTAAGAGAGAAAACGGAGATAATTCCTAAGGAAGGGGTTCTCCGATCTTGAGGTTCATATCTGGGGCCGCAAAAATACTTCATAGAAACAAATAGATACAGTGAGTTTTTGTAAAGATCGCACCATTATCTTTCTTCAATTTTGGCACCTACAAAAGAAATAGAGGGGCCAAACTTGAGTAAAGGTTTAAGGATTTTTGCTATTACATTTTATTGATAAACCGAAGGTCAAGGAATCCATTTGTAATTTCCTTGCTAGTTTTACTTACCCATTGATTAAAAGACCAAATCCACTCTACTTGTTTCAGTCCCACATAAACTCTAGGGGGATAGTAGAAAGTCTTTTGATTGCCTTCGGAGTCAATGCCATCAACAGCAAATTGAAGACCTGGATGTTTAAAAGTTAAAACGATTACATAAGGATAAAAGACTAAAGAAGCAGAAGCTCTAATTGCCTTGAGGATTGAATACACAAAAATTCGGAGATAAAGGAAATACCAAATACCATAAAGAGCCTTCTTAAATCGGCTGGGGTTGTTAAAACTACGATTTAATAGCTCATGAGGTTGAGCTGTTGGATATTTCATTCTCACAATTTCTAAAACTTGAAGTTCATGGGGTTGATACATACTTACTCCTTAATGTTCCTTGCGATTTCTTTTTCCATTAGATTAATAGTTTCTTCGGGGTAGAGACCCAAGTTCTTAATATCCTCAGCTCTCCAGTATTCAGAAAAGTCCCCAACTCCTCCAACGATTCTTCGTAGTTCATTAAATTTGGACTTCGCACAATTCATATCAATACAATCCCGAGCTACTGATAGGTTTCCATTGTCGGCGATCCAGTTTTGACGAATTCTATAAAAGTAAAACTGTCTAGTGGAAACACAAGTGTCTTCGCAAACAGACTCGGCTAATTCTTTGTTCTGAGTAATCCAAACAGGAGATTGCTTATACTCAGAGTACATATACTTTTTCATCTGTCCCACAACATCAGTTCTTTGACAGTAGCGATTATAACTCCAAAGATTTTCGGCCTTGTCTTCAATACTTTCCTTTAAACCAGACAATTCCATACATTTTTTCTTAATAATCAAAACCACTTCTTTTTTAGTCGTTGGAAACTCTTGTTTCGGTTTCAACAAAGCAAGTTCAATGTAAGCACCAACTCCAAAAACAACTAGTAGGAACATAATTAAGCGAGTATCCATTCCTCGCTCGTCCCTCATAGCCTCCTCAAGGTCGTTATAACGAGGTAGTTCGGCTTCAAAGGGAATGTCGGGATTGCCTTCTTGGGAAGTTTTCTTCTTGAAGATGTCGTCTAAAAATCCCATTAGAAACCTCCAATTGGACTTTTAAGATTATTAGTTCCCAGTAAGGTAGCAGTTATTCCAGCTTCACTTTCGCCGAAAGCATTTAGCCCATGGCCTTTAAATTCTCTCAATGCCCGAGGTTGTTTTAAAATACAAAACAGACAGATTACAGCAACAATGGTGGACATAATGAAATTGCCATTGCCGATAAAGAAGATTTCATACCAAGCTTTCTTTTGGGTAAAAAGAGAGTTCAAGTCCTGAGTGAATAGTTCATTAACTACCACTGCTAAATTCAAACTCGTGTAAAGATACAAAAGAGGATTAACTGACATAAATTGAAATGCCCATCGCACAGGAAGAATTGAAATCGCTAGGCAAAAAAGAGTTAGAGGTTGATCCCAAGAGCTGAACACCTTCAAAAATGCCAAAGGATAACCATAAAGACTTTTAAAAATTACTAATGGGTTCTTACTAAGAGTTTCAACCCCAGGAATAATGAAACTAGCATCAAAAAGTAGAGGAGGGATTTGATTGAATACATTCTTGGCTATATAAACTAGAGGCCAATAGAAAAATACACTGATAAAGAAGGCCCACCAAAAAAATCTAACAGGAGCTTTCCAAATTCCCCGAACAACAGTAATTATTGCTCTGATAGTTCCCATTACCAATCCATTAACAAGTCCAAGTAGTCCACCAGCAAGATTATCTCCTTGGGTGGCTTGGCTAACGAACTGCCCGATATCAGAAGTAAGCTTCTGAGTTTGATCAATTCTTCCTTGGGACGAATGCCTTTGATAATGTAAATCCCTATCGTTTTGTGGGGCTTTATAGCTCATAAAATCACCTCTATATATAGATACCGATCTGGAGCCTTAGTTTTTTAAGCTCGGTATCTCCGATTAATGGGAATAACTAAATCATTTACGGTACTTGTAGCTTTAATTTTTATCGCTGGTTGTGCAAAAGAGTCTTCTACTGAGGTTCTACCTAAACCTCCAACTTGGGCGATTGAACCCGAATTTCAAACTTATGTAGACGACTTCTTAGCTCAAGGAGAATCAAGAGACATTACTGTTCAACGTAATTTAATGATTGTTATGAAGGAAACCCTGTCGGCTGGAAGTTCTGGAGTAATTGGACTTTGTCATTATCCAAATAGCTCAAGAGCCTATCCTTTGGTTGAAATTAAAAAATCTTATTGGGATTCTGCCAGCGAAGACTCAAAGAAAGCTTTAATTTATCACGAACTAGGACACTGTCTTCTCTTTAGAGACCATAATACTTCCTTAGCTTATGCTCCAACTTTGAATAAGCAAATCCCATTATCGGTAATGTACCCTTACATTATCACAGGTCTTGGCTCTCAGATTTCAAACTTCTTTAGCACATACATTGCGGAGTATTGGGATGAACTCTTTGATTCCAACCAAGTGGGGAACTTACAGACTATAGTTTCCAACTCAGCCACCACTCCAAATCAAGCCTTAGAAGATAACCCAGATATTGGTGGGTACAGTGCTTTCAGTGAAGATGGCTCTTGTACTCATAATATTCCTCACGACCACTAGGTTGTGTGTTGTCCTTTAGGATAACACCTAAAAATCGGTATTTAATTACTTGAGGATGTATGACAGAAAAAGAACTCAAAATAATGATTCAATCAATTATGTCGCACCCTTTATTTGTTCGTAGTTTCTACAGCCAGAACAAATCAAGGATTGTACCAGTAGTTGAGATCATTCCTTCAAGACGATTAGACGAAGACACACCTGATGTGAATGCCTATGCTGGAATCAGTGGGGATAAGCATTTAATGATTAAGATAACCACTGATGCTTTAGATTACTTTACCATTAGTGAATTAAAAGCTGTTTTGGGCCATGAATTGTGTCATTTAAAATATCAGGACTACAAACAAGTATTTTTAGGAATTGCCACAAGTTCAATTTTTCTTTGTGTACCATTAATCTTTGCCCTCAAGTTGGTTTCGCCATTAATTATCCTCCTGGGGATTTTCTACCTTATATATTTAATTAGAAAAAGTACTTCAGCAAGAGTTCAAAGAATGGAATATCGTTCTGATGAATATGGAGCTGGAGTTTCCTCGGTTGAGGATATGATTTCTGCTCTTAGTAAGCTTGATAAATTGTATTCCTCCAACCAAGACACCTTCTGGGATAGTTTTAAAAACTTATTTCATTCCCACCCAATGACGAAAAATAGGATTAAACATCTTCAGGGGATAGCCAATGGTAAGTAATCCCCAAACAAATTGGTTTGTCGTTTCTCTCTTTTCCTTACTGACTCTATTTGTCTGTTATTTCATTTTTAGGCTTTATCGGGAGTTTAATTTTGGAAGAGCGGAAAATGATGAGCTTCTAAGTTCATTTATTAGAAAGAAGAAAGTTTTCGAATACGAACGAACTGTAGCCGATAGTTTTAAAACAGAGGATGTAGATAAAATTATGATGATGCAAGATACAGGAGCAAAGGGAGATGCTCTTGAGGATTTAACTGCCGACTTATTCAAAGCCCTCGGATATAAAACCGCCAAAACCATTCGCCAAATGAAAGCTTCTGGGGAAATTCAAGTTAGTGGAGTAGATCAAGGAGGAGATGTTTTCGTGGAAGGCTTAGTTAAAGATAAAAGTGGGGAGAGGGAAGAGAGAATTATTGTTCAATGTAAAGCCTATAAGACTATTGATGAGGAGAGATCCAACAGTGCTGTTCAACAGACCATCGCGGCCAAGGCTTATTATGAATCTATTTTAGGAAAAACAATTCATAGAATGATGATGATTACCACTGCTTACGATATTACCAAGCCTGCTCAGGACTTAGCTGATAAAACTGGGGTAGAAATAATCACAAACGGGAAGCTTAAAGAACTCATTAAAAAAGCAAACTATCGTATGTATTTAAGGGCCTTACAGACTTAAAAAAAGTCCTCTTAAAATCGGTATTTAAACTATATGAAGAGAGACCCTTTTGAAACCACAGAAGCAATAGGAATGAGAGTTGAGGATTATACCTCAAGAAAGAATACTCATCTTGATAAAGACCGAAAAGCTCACTTAACTTCCTATCAAAGAAAGTGGCTTTGGGACAATGTCTTTCCTGAGTGTCGTTCCATCTACATTTCCCAAATTAAAAAGTATATGAACAAATCTGAAGAAATGGGAGATATTGAAGCTGAAGCTTATGAGGCCTTTTCTCTAACTGCGGTTAGATTTAATCCAAGAAAAATTTCCTACAAATACAAAAAGAAGGTTGTTTATAAAGGGCAAAATAAGATCGACCTCACTGAAAAAGTCTTTGCCACCAAAAGATTCAAAACATTCATTGTTCAATTTTTTAAAAAGCAAGTTCCTGTTTCAAAACTTAAAGCCTCTTCGGGGGAAGATTACCCTCAGTTTTTAAAAGGTTCTCTAGAATGGCTTCGTAGACAGTTTATTCACTCATTTAAGCAGTATGTAGAGTGGTGTAGGATGGAAAACCAGCTTCGGTTGAATAAGTCGAGAAACTCAATCAAAAGCCACCATACTTCTTTAAGTGAGACCGAGGTTCAAAACTCAATTTATAATCTCTCGGCTGTGAATGAAAATGATCCTCTATATTACTTATCTGAGCTTCTTAAAAAGGAAGATGACGTTTTTAAGGATTTTCTTGTGGATAAACTAGTTAAACGACTCAAAGAGGGTCAGTTGAGAAAGAGATATGGCGAGGACTTTGACTTATTTCAGTTAAAAGCCAAATCCTTTTTGACTAACCTTGAAACCGATGGAGTCTCAGTGGAAAAGTTTAAATCCTTGGGAGTAAAGTGGTTAAAACTTGTTAAAACCAATCCGCGATTAAAACCCTGTTTTTTAATTCTCAAAGCTGTTTACTTAAGACCTAGGACCTTCTTTAAGGCATTATAATTTTGTCCTCTTAAATCGGTATAGAAACCTTAGGAGGATATATGTGCCAACATTGTCTCACAAAAAGCGACTTAAAAGGCATCCCCTTTGTGGGGCTTCACCTTCATACGACTCACTCCCACCAAGACGGAGTTGGGAAAGTAAAAGAACACTTAGAAGAAGCACTTATTAAAGGACACTCAGGGCTAGGGATTACTGACCATGGGAATATGGGTGGCATAATGGAGTTATACAAACTCTCTCGTGATAAAGAGTTTTTAAAGAAAATAAACCGAACAAACCCTGTGCCTATTGTTATGGGTGCTGAACTCTACATTACCGATGATATAAATAAAAGAGACTCAAGCTATAAATACTCTCACATTACACTTATGGCCCATAGTGAGGAGGGTTATAAGAACTTGAGTTATCTAACCTCTATTGCTTCAAATCCCGAGCATTTTTTCTATCGACCAAGAATTTCAATGACTGAACTTTTTAAACATAAGAAGGGACTTATTGCGACCACTGGCTGTTTTCTCGGATTAGTTCCTCAAAGTATTGTTAGAGAGTCGGGAAACCAGCACCAGTTGATGGAGATTTTTTCTAATGAGTTCAAAGACAATTTCTATATTGAGATTCATCCATCAGATTTGCGAATGAAGTGGGACAGTAAGACAAAAAAACATTATGACCAAGGACATAATCCCCAAGAAAAAGTTAACTTGGAGTTAATAGAATTGTCTAAAAAATTTGGAGTTAAATGTTATCTCACACAAGACTCACACATGCCCAAGAAGGAGCATAAATTAATTCAAGATATAATGATTTACAATTCCCCCAGTGGAAAAGATGGTTGGCACTTTCCTGAGTCTTATTACATTAAATCAGTTGAGGAAATGTATGAGGAAGTAAAAGTTAAGGCTCCTTATATCACCGACGATCAGTTTCTGAGCTGGTGTAAAAACACTCAAGAAGTTTTAGATAAGTGTGATGGCATTGAGTTATCCTTTAGTCCTAAACTCCCACCAATTGATTATTCGACATTTAATAAAACCAAAACTAGTGAAGACACTTTGAAAGAACAGGGAATAAAATTTGAAGGTGAAGCCTATGGAGACTTAGTAGAAGAGTCTAAAATAAATGAAGGATTAAAGACAGTTCTGCGGACAATTATAGAAAAACAAAAGATTGATTTTTCAAAGAAAGAATACCGAGACCGATTGGCTTTTGAGTTAGATACAATTCAACTTAATGGAGTTATTGAGCTTGCCGATTACTTTCTTTTGCTCTCCGATGTTTCAACTTTCGTAGAAGAGAATGGGTTCCTTAGAGGAATTGCTAGGGGAAGTGGTGGAGGAAGCCTTGTGGCCTATGCTTTAGATATAACCGATCTAGATCCTCTACCTTATGGACTTCTTTTTGAGAGATTTCTCACGAAAGAAAGAATTGGAGGCCTCAGATACGACCTCCTAGAAAAAGAACTTAAGAAGCTGGAGTAGGTTCCTCTACTAATTCAGCTTCGGCCACACAGATTACACCGATAGTGCCATCGCCAGCACAAAAGTAATTCTCGTCATCCCAAGCGGATTCGTATTTTACTTTAATGATTTTATAAGGAGTGCCATTGATTTCAATGATCTCTCCGATTGTCCAACCTTTAAATCCTAAATGAAGTGCTTGTCTTAATAGTTTCATAATACCTCCTACTAATTAAATGGAAACAGGCGAAAATAGGGGGTTTTAAGACTGACCCCTTAAATCGGTATAGAAACCATAGGAGGACTTCCTGTGGATTTAATTCTAAAAGAGATTAACAAAGATAAAGATATTCCCGAATTGGCCCAATGGAAAAGACAGGAGCTTTTATACCTTAAAAACAATCCCAAAGAGGGGGACAAACTCTTGGGTATTAAAAGGGCTTTAAAGGGTAGAAGAATTAAAAATCCTGCTTCCTCGGTTATAGCTTACTTAATTGATATTACTGACGAGAAGCCTACTAGCTATGTGAGAACTAGTTCTACCACCCTCCCTGATATTGATTACGATACTGATGCCCGAGACCAAATTAAAAAATATCTCGCTCAAAAATATGGGAAAGATAAAGTAGCTCTTTTGGGAACATTTAATACTTTGAAAGTTAAAGGAGCCTTAAAAGATATTCTGCGAGTTAAAAGACCAGAAATTACTAGTGATGAGGTTAATAAACTCACGAAAAAATTTGATGTACTAAATCAATTAGAATTCTCAAGCCAACTTGATTTTTTTAATGCCTCCCTTGAAGCTGATCCCACTTTAAAGGGTTGGTTCTTACAAAATAAAGATATTCACGACATTCTAATTTTAACTCTTGGCAATATTCGGTCTACTGGAATTCATGCTGGTGGAGTCGTTGTTTCTTCTGAACCAATCAATCAAATAGTCCCTACGACCTATAATAAAGACTACGAAATGGACATAACCCAGTACGAAATGGGGTTCGTTGAACAATGTGGCTTAGTGAAATATGACTTCTTGGGACTAAATACTTTAGCTGACATCAACAGGGCCTTAAAACACATTAAAAAACTAGGTGTGAATTTAAAACTTAAAGATATTCCTTTGGATGAAACTAAGATTTTGGAACAATTTAAGTTGGGGAATACAACCTCTGTTTTTCAATTCAATACTGATTTAGCTGTTTCTATTTTAACACAGCTTAAAGAAGTTTCAGGTGTGAGAGACTTAGCTTTAATAACTGCCATTGCTCGCCCAGGGCCTTTGAATATGGGAATGGACAAAATCTTTATTGCTCGTAAAAATGGGTATGAGCCTATTTCGTATCTTCATCCTTCCTTGGAGCCAATTCTTAAAGAGACTTATGGAATCATTGTATTCCAAGAACAAATTCAAAAAATTGTTCAAGAGCTTGCTGGATTCTCAGGCGATGAATCCCTTTCAATTATGAAAGCTATGAGTAAGAAAATTAGAGAGAAAGTTCTAAAATTTCAGGAACAATTTATTGAAAGAGCAAAAGCTAAAGGAATTGGAGAGCAAGTAGCTAAAAAGATTTGGGACCTAATGGAGTCTTTTAGTGAATATGGCTTTAATAAAAGCCACTCGGTCGCCTATGCGATTTTATCTTACTATTGTATGTGGTTAAAAGAGAATTATCCTCCTCAGTGGATAGCTGGTGTATTAGAGGGGGCTGACAAAGAGGACTTTAAAATCTTCTACTCTAAGTGGAGTAAAATGATTAAAAAGCCATCTATTATTAACTCCTCAACTTCTTATGAAATCGTTGGTGGGCGAGCGGTAATGCCTCTTTCTGCTGTTAATGGAATCGCAGAGAAAGCTGTGGGTGCTATCGCTGAACTCGGGGAGATTAAGTCTTTTGAAGATTTCGTTCAAAGAGCAGATAAGAGAAGGGTAAATAAAACCACGGTCTTGAGCCTAATCTTCTCTGGGTGCTTTGATGATTTCCGAGAAGGCAAAGAACACTCGCAATATAGAAAAGATTTAATTTCTCAGTACTTGGAATACCGAGCCAAAGTTTTAAAGGTTCCCAAAAAGGACCGAGAAGAAGAAGCTAAACTAAACGAAGAAATTCAAAGATACACTCAAGGGGTAATGTTAAGAGAGGAATTGTCGAGACTTAACTTCAGTGCCTTTGATTATCACATATTCTTTGCTGAACAGATGACTACGAAAGCTAAAAGACTGTTTGGTATGAGTGCTAAAAGACCTATTGAAGCCTCTAAAGAAAAAAGTGGGAAGACTGTCGTCGTCGGTGGAGGAGTTGAGGAAATCAATTTCTTTGTAGTTAAAAGTGGAAACAACCGAGGAAAGGAAATGGCCAAAATCAGAATCTCTTCTTTGGGAGGTTCTATTGAAATCACAGTTTTCCCCAATACCTTGGAAGATAACGATCTCTCTGGGAAATCTATCAGAAAGCTTAAGGAATTTACCCCAATTATCGTTAAAGGTAAGCTAAACGAGTGGAATGGCTCAAAATCAGTAATTTACGAAGAAGGCTGGAGTTTAATTTAGGACTGTGTTATACTAAAATACAACTTATTGCCATTTATAGGTTATGAAAATGAATTTAGTTAGGGGAGTTAGACTTCTCTATCCCGCGAATGGGAAGATATATTTTGTAAAAATGGTCCTAAAAGACGGGAAGAACTTTCGTATTGAAACTTGGGAAGGAGACCCTAATTTTAGGAAAGGAACTATTCTCTCTAGGGAAAAAATTGAAAAGGAGTTTATTTACCTTGGATAATAAAAACGAAAACCTAATTAAATTTCTAAGTAAAGCCAGTGCTGGTGAAATCTCCCATTTTCTTCAAGAAAAGTCAGAAAGAGAAATTATCGAGTTGTGGAAAAAAGCTGAATCTATGAATCTTTTTGTTTTAAAGAGTATCGCTGAGGGTGTTTCTGCCTCTTCTCTATTGAAAGATCTTTATAAAACTTCTGACTTAGCCTCATTGGAAAAACAGTGGGTATTTTATCAGTCAGGAAATGATATCCTAAAAAAGGAAATTGAAAGCGAAGGTAATTTACTTAATCACTTAATGAGAAATGGACTTAATTGTTTTTCTCAGTCATTGGGAGAATGGTCAGCCAATGGTGTGGTGTGTTTATCTATCTGGGCCAGCAGACAAAAGAAAGCCTTAATTGATAGAATTTCTAAAACTAGTGATGAGATCGCTTTGTCTCATATTAAAGAATCTATTTCCTTGTTGGATAGTTTAACTTCTCAATTGAATGACGAATTAAAAAAGCACCCTATGTGGGAAGAATTAATGAAAGAGTTTTCGGAATAAGAGTAAGAGATTATCTTGAGCATCGGCTACTTGATAGCAAGTTGTCGGACCTAGAGATTCAACCTTGTTTTTAAATTCCTGTTTATCCAATACTTCTTCTGTAATCTTTGAGGCTACATCTGGTGGGCAAACTCTACAAGCATAAAGCAAATCATCTAAGCTGGCTTTATTCACCAGCACTTTAATCTGCTCCTTATCTGCTTTACGAATAGAATTATAAAAGTTCATACTATATAAATAGGTTGAAGCCTTAAAAATCCTTAAAAATATTCCCCAAAAAAACACCTCTTATATCGGTATTTAAAGCTTGAGGTGTTAATGAGAGACCTAATTGTTGTTTCTCAAAATCAGAGGTTTATTAACGATATTAAACATATCGCCTCTGAGTATTCTTTTGAAACCCATATCATGCACGAAATGGATTCGTTGGTAGATAATCCCCTTGAGGAGAATTACTTTAAAGTAGGTATTATTGACGGAACTCTTACTTCAGCTAAAAACGAACTTGGTGGGATAATTCAGGTCGCTAGAATGGTCTTTGATATGGAGTTCTTGATTCTTGTGGTTCCTAAAAGAGTCGAACAAGCCATTGCCGAAGAAGTGAAAAAATATGGAGCTAACTATATTCTACTAGATAGCGAGCTTGAGACAGCTAAAGTTGACTTCATACTTAGCCAAGTCATTCGCTGTGCTTTCATCCCAATCAAAGCCGAAGATTTAGTAGTGGATACAAGACTTACTTTTGATATCTACCACTTGATCGCTCATAAAGGCAGATTTCTACCTATCACTGCTTTTTTCAAAGACCTCACAGAAAAACGACTGGAAAAGATTAGGGCTGTTAATGAAATATACATTCATAGACGAGATTTGAAAGCTTATGGAGATTATCTTGCGAAGAATGAGGGTAATGAAGTCAGGTTGGCGAGAGCTAAATTTCTAAGCCTGAATGATTCCTACATTGAACTAGTCCAACTTTTAACCGACCAAGGGGAATTTAGTAGTTTTGAAAAGGGAAAGAAACTGCTTGAAAGATGTCGTCAGTTTTGTGGCGAACTTTTATTTCACTTAAAGCAAGTAAAAGACCCGACATTAATTATCAATAACTCAGCCATTGGAGATTTCGGTTCAGTAGAGAGGTCTCCTGCTATTGCCTGTTATGCTGGGGTAATTGGACTAGACTATGGTCTTAACGAGGAAAAGACTATTGATTTAATGGTCTGCTGTTTACTCTCAGATATTGGTCTACTCACTATCCCCCGAGGTTCAGCAATCAAGCTTAAACACGATTTAAAGCTCAATAGTGAGGAATTTAGAGAGTACTGTCGCCATCCCTTGGTGAGTGTAGAGCTAGCCCTTAGTCGTAAACTACCACTTGAGGAAAGAATTAGAGAATATATCCACCAAACTCACGAACAAGCTGATGCTAAGGGTTTCCCTTATCAACTAGTAGGTGATCGTCTCAAATTTGAACCCCAATTAATTCGCTTCCTCTGGGGCCTAGATAAGGCTAGCCAGATTAAGTTAAATACTTCTCGTCCAGACTTTCAAAGAATTCGCAGAAGGTTTCTAAAACAAGCTCAAGATTCCAAAACCTTTAATTCGGGCTTTTTAATTTCTCTGGAAGGAGCTATGAAGAGGGCTGGATTGATCCATCGTGAAACAGAGCGAGACATAGATTAATCTTGCTGTCTCATAATGAGGTATATTAAGTGGTTGATTTACTTACGATAAAAAATGGTCGCCCAAAATATCATTAATGTTCGCCCAAACTAACTGTCTCACTGACTCTGGAAACCCAATAACCTTAGTGTTCTCATTTAACGAATAAAATTCTTAAATTCGTTATTAGATTCTCTATATGGGTTCCCAAATTCGTACCAAATTAAGATCGCTCTTTTGAAACGGTATAGAGACCATAGGAGGAACTATGAAAAACAAAAAATTGGATTTAGAAATTATGAAAGTAAGTAAGGATTTTAAGAATTCCCTTGAAACAGAAAACTTAAATGTATTTCAAGTAATCAAGTCATCCAAAGGATTGGACTCAGTATTAGGGGAATATCTTAATGAGGAGCTGGCCCTTTCGCATTTGAGAGCTATAGAAACAAGCTTCAAACACATATCCCGAGAAGATAGAAAACTAGTCATTGATGATATTGAAATAAAAATTAAAGAGATTGCCTTTTTAATAGAATCTTAACTCCCGAAGTAAGACCCTGTTTTTTTCTATAGCTTTTTTCTGGCACCGATAATTCTCTCAAACTCTTGAGAGACCTTGTCCCACATACCAATCCAATACTTTTCTTCGTTGGTGTTATATAGGAAACCGATAGAAGTTTTAAGGTCTTCTAATTCAAGTGGCTGAAGATGTACTTTTTTAAGCCTACAAAATTCTCTGGCTATTCTATCAATTTTGGGGTCGTTTCTTTTGGGGGTAGTTAATGAATCAAACACAGAAGAGCCAAAGGGAAGATTAAACTTAAAAAGCAAGTCGTTCATTAAGATGAGATACCAACCACTACGAGCTACGAATTTGGAACACCTCAGTGGTGGTATCACATAAAAGTGGGCAAAAATAACAATAAACTAATTTCAGAACTAAACTCAATTATCGGTTTTGGTAAAACTAGAAGACCAACGGAGCAGGGGCCTTTTGGTATAGTAGATATCAAAAAACATATTCAGAGTTTGGGGGATTTATATCCAGGAGTTAGAACATTCGCAAAGACGAGATTTCAAACCTTTAATTCAAGATATACCCTTCCCCTCGAAAGCCTCTTAGCTATAGATAGAATTATTGAGGATAAGTTAATAGTAGTTTCTACTGTGCCTAATTTTAACATTAAAGAGGGGGAGATTTTTACTCCTGACTTAAAGCAAACTAAATTGGTTGTGAATCTGATTTCGTCCTATCGAGCAAATGAGATTATTCCTATCTCCCCCTCGGATGGAGATTATAAAATAGACTTAATCCTCCCACTGTCAGTATTGGTTTACAAAATAGCAGATACAAGTGGCTTCTCTGACTTAACTGTTGGTGGTTTATTTGTGAAAACGATTTTAAACCAATTAGATACGATAAATATCAGATTCGACGGAATTGATTACCTTCATCTTTCACAATCAGATTATTTTGTTGGAAAAGTTCGGGAACTAATTAATTCCCATAGAAATATCCCAGAGTTAATAAATCCTTTTGAAATTCAAAAATTGTTGCCTAATTTCCTCCCACACCTTTGACTATAATGGGCAGGGTTCTATTATGGGGTCTAAAGTGGTATCATATAAGAGTGAAGAAGAACCCAAAAGATTCAAACCTCTTTGAAGAATTCATAAGTGGAAATGTACCCACTAGGGAAAATCCATTCCTAACTGGAAAATCCTTAAGTGATTACGGTGGATTAAAGCAGGAATTTACCAAAGAAATAGATAAATTGTTTTTTAAACTAGATATAGACACGAGAAAACAAGGATCGCTTCTAGTTGGTGTTTCGAAAACACAGAATAATTCCATAATTCTTGTTAGTGTCTTTCATGAGCCTGTAATTCCCCAAAGCTATCATAGAATAAATACCCCTTTTGAAAATCTGAACTTAAATTTGCCTCCTGAATTAGGGGTTAAACTATTAAATAAGCTTGGAGAGAACCAAAAAACAATAGATTTGAAACTAACAACTACGATGAATTTCAAGCAAGAAATTGATTATGTGAGAATTCCCATCCATCTAAGCGAATGGTCATTCGATATTATTAACGAAAAAGACTTACTTAGTTTTAATGTAGAAGGCTCAACACTTAGTCAAGAAATTGGCTACTTAAGTCTTAATTCATTAGCTGGAATTAAGAAACCAATTGAGTTTCCAAGGGGATTCGTTGATTGGCTTGAGATTAGTTCAAAATTAAAGGTTTGGTGGATTAACAACTTTGAAAAGACTAATAAGGGTGATGTTCACAATCCGACTAATTCAATTTCTAAATTCTTATATAACCTTAATAGAGAATAGAGAGAAAGACTTCTCTAGATTCATTCCTTTTGAGAGGTTTAAAACAAGCTCTTCAAAATTAATCTCTTTGCCTACACGATACTGACGAAATTCTTTCAACGACATATTTTGAAACTCTGTAAGTCCCCTGTGTAAATGATCTTTACTCTCAGGATGAGCGAGAAGCCTCTTTTTCAATGAATCGTCTACAGATAATATTCCCGTCCTGATTACTTTATAAAGCTCAATCGCATTTGCCATTTCATCAGCTATTTTTAACAAACCTGAAAGTTGTTCTTCGGAAAAGGAAATTCGATTTCCACTTAGCATTAACTTCAAGTTTTCTTGAAGACTGATTAATGTGTCTAAATTTCCTTCGTTATTGGCAAACGATTTATTGATTTCCGATAGTGTTATTTTCGCTCTTTCAATACCTTCTCTAATGGCCTCATTATTTGTTTTTATAGAGAATCGGTTAATCTCGCTTACTAATGTTTCACCGTCAGAAAATTGATTCTGTACAATCAATTCAGCAAAGATATCTCCAACTTGTGGGTCTTGATAAAAAGGTATCCAGCCCGCATCTTTTCTCGCACAAACAATATGGGAAGAAGAATTTAAGACAAGAACAATGGCCTCTTGGAAGCCCTTTTGCTTAATAGATTCAGTGGATGTTGAGTAAGTTCTTTCATATCCTAAAAGATTTTTGGCCTGCTCTGTAATCATCTGCCCTCCTGTTCCTTAAATGGAACAAGAGAGGGAAAACCTAATTTCTTTTTGTCCTCTCAAATCGGTATTAAAGACTAGAGGGGTAGTTTAAGTAAAACCTCCTTTGGAAGATATGGGTGAAATCCCATCCCCTCGCCAATTTATAAAGGAGTAAAAAGTGAACAAGAAGCCGTTTGATTGGAAACTGTTTATAATGGGAATGCTCACCGGACTAGTAATCCTTTTGGGTATAGAGATTTATCAACTAAGAAACCCAGAAGTTGAAGCCCCACAGGAAACCCATTCTCAACCAGAAGAAACAGAAATAGCCTAGGTTAAAGATGGGAATTATATCTGAGTATTCAATCACAATTTGTGAAGAGGAATCCCCTTGGTCAGATAAATTCACTGACTTCAATGATCTTGGAATGGCTCTAGAGTATATGAAAAGGTCTCAGAAAAGAAACTTCGCCTTAATAAAAGTTAAATATTCTGATGGAAAAATATCTGAAAAGACTTTCTCGCTTGAAGAACTGACTGAAGTCTTTAAGAAGAAATAGTTTACTGCTTATACTTTTTGTTCAAAATATCAGTCATTGAAATAGCCCAAGCTTGGAATAAATCAGAGTAGGTGTTTACAACTTCGGTTCGCATAGGAGTAATTTTAATATCCTTACCCATTAAGTCTCTAAAAAGGCTCATATAGAATACATCACATAGAAACATAGGATTTAAAGCCAAGCCTTCGTCTCCCATTAAACAAGCTTTAAAATTAGGATAAGTCTTAACCACATTGTAATAGATTTCATATTCTTCAAAGTAAAGAGGCACTGAAATAGTGTTGTCTTCGTCAATAGGGTTAAACATCGTTGGTACACTAACTGTGGCAAATTTCTGGGTACATCGTCTGACCCTAATTTTCTGTAGGTTATCTTTGTGAATTATAAACTGTGAGTTCGGTTCAATTTTAATATTCAATGGGTAGTATGAACGAATATAGAGTTTATCGTTTGTGATTTTATATCTAAGTGTAAAGAAACCAAAAGGTTTATAATCCGAACTTGTCTTCTCAATTAGTGCTTCAAGCACCTGTTCTCCTGGATACTTCTCAATGGCTTGCTTAATTGAGATTGTTCCATTTGGAAGCAATTTGTTTAGAATTCTTTTAGCATCAAAACTCATTTCTTTAAGATACCTCATCTGTACTCCTATAGTATAACACATTAAATGGAAAAAGCAAACCAGCTTTAAAAAAGTGGCTTTTAAAATCGGTATTAACTCCATGTACAGGTAATTAACAACCACAAGGAGTAAATATGAGTAAGTTTTTATTGGTCGCTATCGGTGTTTTTCTAATTAACTCACAGGCAAGTGCTTTTGATCTCAAGGATATAGGAGGCAAACTAAAAGACCTTACCGAAACTGCCAAAACAAAAATTGAGAAAAAGGAAAACAAAGCAGAGGAAGTAAAAGAGGTTAAAGAAGATAAAAGCAAACTTCCTCCCGAAGAAAATACCGAGCCTGGTGTAGAGCCAATTAAAATTGATGATGGAGCAGTTAAAGACTCGCCAGTAGAAGAGCCTGTTAAAGAATCAACTAAAGTTGAAAATAAAAATCGGGTAAGTGTTCTCGCTGGGACAGCCCAAATGGGAGAGGATGTTGTTGTATCTGGTTTGACTTATAACTTAACCCAAAAGTGGGGTTTTGTATGGGGAGTTCAGTATCAACGAGCAAATGTCTTTAAAATTGGTTCACGAGGTATAAATCTTAGTGCCGAGTACTTGAGTCATTCAAGTTTTCTCGCTGGTGCCTCTACTTATTTAGGTGATGAAGAAAGTCGGGGAGTGGAATTAGGTCTCTTGCTTGGTTATGGTGTTGTAAGCCGACCAATCACTAACACCACCACTGATCCTTTTAATCCTACTTTCACTAGAGAAGTAAATAACGGCTTCATCGGTGGATTGAATTTATCAATTCCTATTGGGCGATTTGATCTTCAAGCACAAGTTATTTCGAACATGACTGTGATTGGGGGCCTTGGGTTTAACTTCTAATGGGTCGTAATTTCACAAATGTTCGCAGAACAAACCCAGCAAAGGATAAATCTATGACTCGCAAACAGCGAAGGTTGATGAGGCAGAAGCAGAAAGAAGCCAAAGCCTTGGAAGAAGTAAAGGTAGAAGAAGTAGAAACTGTGAATGAACAAGAAGTGAAGCAAGTTTGGAAACAAGAGTTTATGGAAGAGATGAGAAAGGTATGGAACGAAAAGAAAAAGGCAGGTTGATATGGTAATAGGTTTAATTTTAGCAATATTTCATTTAACTGGTGTATTTCAAATTCCTTGGGGATGGATTGTTGCTCCCATTTTTCTTGATGTAGTTCTGTTTTATTTAGCTTTAATCTTTGGAGCAATTTACCTACGGTTTCCCGACAAAATTGACCCTAGAGTAGAGAGAATCTTAAAGGTGATGAAAATTATTGAGTCTAATAAGATGTCTCGTGGGGAAAGAGCTAGTTTATCTTCTAGCGATAATGTCATTGATGCTTCTAAGCTTTTTGAAGAGCGGAGAAAAAAGAACCAAGCAAAACTAAGATTGATAAATCCAAATGACGACGACCCTGGGGTTGCCTAATGGATCGTCTAGATAGGTTATTTAGGGTTATTGCTAGTCTCTATCCGGAGAATTTAACTCAGGAGCAGATAGATCACCTATTTGATATAGGAAGACGAATTAAAACTTCACAAGTTGGTGTAGAGGAATTCTACGGTGAACTAACATTAGAGATTCACAAAGACTTATTAAAAAAGCAGGAAGACGAAATTTCAGAACTTAAAAGACAGATTAGACAGTTAAAAATTAAACTAGATAAGTCCCACGATGATAATCAAATGTTGTTAAAAGTAATTACTGTTCGGTTAGATGATGCCGACACAAAAATGCTCATGGATAAGTTCGCTGGAGAGATTCATCATTTAAACCTCTTACTCAAGGACTATGAAATCATCGAGGAGGATATTTCCGATTTGTCTAAATATAAAGAAGAAACAGAGAGTTTAAAAAGAGAAATTCAATCCTTAAAAGCTCAATTACTATTAAAAAAATAGAGCCTTTAAAACGGTATCTTACATACGAAGCATTAAGACCCATTTATATTCATGGAGGTATCGGTGGCAAAGAAGAATATAGGTAAACAATTTGAGCAGTGGTTTATTGACCTATCCGATGAGGAAAAGGCCAAATATTGTCAAAATCATCCTAGAGGCTTTTATGCTAAAAATTGGATGGGAGGTTCGACAACTAGGTTAAACCAAACTAATCAAGATTTCCTCTTAACTACCGCAGTGGACGAGGCCATTGCCTTAAAAAAGCAAAAAAATGCTGATTCTGAGGCTTCTAAACTTAAAGCAATTAGACTTAACACCGAAGACTCTTTTCGAGCGATTTGTCCTTTAAGGGATACTCCCCCAGAAGAGTTAGCAAGAATATACCCCACATTAAAGCCAGAGGTTAGGGGATATGCTATCACTCACAAGAATTTTCCCACTGATCTATTAGAAAAGATTTTTAAAGAAGGTCAAATATCTCTGGAGCAACTAGCAAGCACGAAGAACTGTCCAGATTGGCTTTTAGATGTCAACTCGACTGATAGTTATATTGATTCTTGGTACAAAGAAGAAACAGAAGAGGAAAAGCAGGAGATTAAAAAGTCCATATACGAGTCTATCGCTAGCAATCCTAAGCTCACTAATGAAGAAGTTAAATACATATACGATTGGGCAGGGGAGCAAGTAGAACCCCTTATCGACCAAATCAAAGAAGTTATCTCTCAACTTGATAATGTTGAGTCTTTAGGAACTTTATCTACTCAGGAGAGAATTTCACTTGAAGAGAAAAGAGATAAAATTAATGAAGCTATTGTTCCTTTCTCAGAGATTCAAAAGCGATGTGCTAGCAATCCTAATCTTACAAGTGAGGATATCAATCATATTTTCTCAAATAAGAGCTGGAGAGCTGTGGCTGAACAGTTATTAGAGCATCCAAACTGTCCTGCGAATATACTTGAGAAGATGGCCTCTTATAATGATTTTAAGATTCAATCGGCTGTTGCGAATAATACTTCCACTCCACCACAGGTCTTAAATCGTCTCTCAAGAAGTGTCTTTAGTAGAGTTAAGCTTAATGTGGCAATGAATCCTAAATCTCCCCCAAAGGCAATTGAACAACTTATTCAAGATAAGAACACTGACATTTCCAAGGTGGCAAAAAGAAATAACAATGCCGACATTAAGTTTGTAAAAGAGAGCTTAGAAGACCTTAGAAAAGATAAGGCCGAAGTATTGGCACGAATTAATTCTGAGAAAGACTGGCGAGAACGAATGAGAGATGAGCGATACTTAGCTCTATTGGACTCTCAAATAAGCGAAAAGGTCAAAATCTGGCAAGATCAAGAGCCTGATTCTATCATAAGAAAGCTAGACGAATTCCTATCATAGTCCACAAATGAGCCAATTTTTAAAGTCTGCGGATTAATTGACATTAGTGTTGTATTATATAACTACACCAATTTTAAAAACATAATGAAAAATCGGTATTAAAGACTAGAGGTGATATATGAAGAATATTATAAGTGTTTGCTTTCTAATGGTCTTGGTTCTAACTAGCGGTTGTGGAACTAGTCAATTTAGTCGTGGGACATACGACGACCCAGACAATGTTAATCTTTTAAGTGATAAATTTAGTGAATCCACAGCACAGCTCTTGGCTCAAAGTGTGATTAATCAATTGAAAGTTTGTCCAAGCCTTAATCCAAATTTACCAGTACCTTTTGTAGCCATTGAAGGTATTCAAAATCGAACTGAGGAAATGATTGATTTAAAAATGGTCGCCAATCTAGTTAAAACTGAACTTATTCGTAGTGGTAAGTTTCGCTTTATTGATAAGGATGCTCGTGAAGCCTTGGAACAAGAATATCAATATAACGACTCTGGAGTTGTGGATTCAGGTTCAAAGAAGGTTCGTGGAAAGCAAAAAGGAGCTGATTACTTGTTAACTGGTGATTTATCATCAATTGTTCAACAAGCAGGAAGAGATAAGACTGTTTACTATCAAATGACTGTTAACCTGACAAATACTGAAACCAGCTCTATTGATTGTGTTGCCACTGAAAAAGCTCGTCCTAAATTCAAGAAACATCGGGAGTAAATTATGCTGAATAAAACTCTGTTTTTTTTAATTACGATTTCTCTTATCGGCTGTGGGACTTCACCAAGAAAGAAGTCTTCTGGCCAAAGTGTTAGTGATATCTATCAAAAGTATGGTTCTTATAAAGAGGGATACGAACAACCATTTACCCAAGAACAAAAGCAAAACCAATCTTTAGTAGAGCTTCAGCGAGAAAATGAAAATCTTCGTCGGGAATTAAAAGCTAAAGAGCAGATTAAACCAATCGAAATCAAGCCAGTTGAGAAGCCATTAAATCCAGTGGTTTCACCAGAGGAACTTCCACCGGAAAATGAATAAGTACCTTTCCTTAATCTTACTTCTAACCACGGCTTGTTCAAGTATCCCTAAGGGTATGAATGATTTTGAACGAGATAGTGCTTTAAAGATTAGAAACTACGAGCCTGTCTTAGAAGACATGAGGGCTAAGGAAAAACTTGTATCAGATAAGGACTTACTCCTTCATAAATTGAACTATGCGATGGTTTTACATTATTCAGGTAAATATAAAGAGAGTAATGTTGTCCTCGGGCAATGCCAGCAAATGGTAGACTGGGGAGATAACACCACAGCTCAAAAAGCTCTTGGAATAATCCTCTCTCCTAATGTGAAAAGATTTGAGCTTGATGAATATGAGATTTTAACGATTTCCTTGATTAAAATGCTTAATGCTTTAAATCTTGGGGAAATAAATAATGCTTTGGCCGAGAGCCGAAGGTTAGACAGAGTTGGCCAGCTTTTACAAGAAACCAAAAAGAGTACTCTTTTGAAGGAGACTGAGTTTCACACATATTTTAGTGGACTGATTTGGGAGTCTCAGCAGAAGTTGGATTTTAATGCCTACGATAATGCTTATATCAATTACAAGCGAACATTTAATGTTCACCCAGAATTTGCTTACCTTCCTTTTGATTTATACAGGGTGGCCTATTTAGGAAATCGCAAAGAAGATATTCCTTTTTGGGATAAGAAATATAGTATTCCAGATACTTACAAGAAATTTGTGTCAAAACAAAATGAAATGGGTATCGGCGAACTAGTTATTGTTTTCAGTTTTGGAACAGGGCCAAGGAAAATGGAAAATCCCAATTCGGGAGTCTCTGTGGTCTCAGTTCCCAGAACAAGTTCTATTAGTCATTTGAAAATCGACATTGATGGGGAAGATAGAGGGCAAACTATTCCTGTCGTAGATTTTGATTCTTTAGCTGAGAAGAATTTAAAAAATAAATGGTCAGGAGTTATTGGAACCATCGGTAATATTACTGGGGTGTATAAAGACCTAGATACCAGAGCCTGGGAGATGATTCCAAAGCAAATTCAGTTGGCGAGAATTGTCCTTCCTGAGGGGTCTCATAAATTGTCCTTGGAAGTTGTTGGTGATGGCCAAGTTCTTAATGAAGAGGTTAAAATTACTAAAGGCCGAAAGACTTTAATTACTATTCATTTTCCATAAATGACCACTACGAGCTACGAAACTGAAACACCCTCTAGGTGGTATCCAGTTGGTATGAGTCTCTTGATTAAGATTTCAGTCCTAGTTTTTGTCCTCACTGTCTTATCTATAATCTGCCCATAAAATCGGTATCTATATTTCATAAGGAGACTTATTTATGAAGTTTAAGGTATTTGCGATTTTAATGGGTTTAATTTGTTTTACTCAGGAAGCACTTGCTGAAGATGGTTTTTATATTGACCCTGCTCCTGTTGTTTCTATCGGAGCAAGGTTTGGCCAAAAAGATATTAATGAAAATTCAGCTTTTGTTGGTGGAGTGAAGCTAGAGTTTCTATCCATTGGCGATGACTACCAAGTAAGTTTTCTAAGTCCGGGAATTCACTTTCAAAGTGATAGTACCTTAGCCCCTTTAATCTCTCCAATTTCTATTACCACTCGTACAGGAATCAATTTTGGAATTGATGTCTACCCAATTAACAGCAATCAGTACGGAGGTATCTTAGGGTTTAGCTTCGGGTTTAAGTTTTACTAGGAGGAATTATGTCTAAAAATAGTAATTGGTATGAAAAGCTTAGTGATGAGGGGAAAGCAACTTATCGCAAGAAACATCCAAAGACCAAAAAAAATGGTTTTAGAACTACTTATACTCGGGTAATTCCAATCACTGAAGACCCTTTTCCTAAATCCATTCTAGGAACTGAATGGCAAGAAAAGCTCGGATACATTGACCCTGCTTTAAAGGGCCAGTCTATAATCAATAAAGGACTTGATAATGTTCGTTATGTTCAAGAGACAAGTTCTTTACATAAAGAGCGAACCTCTGAAAATCTTGTTGAAAATGTCCAGAAAGCCCAAACCCGACTTTTAAATAACACCGATGAGGGATATCGCTGGAAACTCTATGAGGAGCTTAAAGATAGTCTTACTAATAAAAATAAACTTAAAGCTCGTTCAATTCTAATTCAGTTAATTCCTGCTTTGAATAACTATCTATCTAACATTGACGAGGCCATTGAGGCTCTTCGTGAGATCCCAGAGGTCTTTAATGATTTAGCTGTTTCAAAAAGTCTAAATCTTTATTTTAACCAAGAGGAAGTTAGTCAGCCTCAACAAGGAGTCGCTCGTGTCTCATTATTTGCCAAGGGATAATAATTTCCTTTTGAAAATGGCTTCTTCTTCGGAGCGAATGGAAAGAATGTTAGTCGCAGAGTTAATTGACTGTCCAAAGGACATTCTCATTTTGCTCGCAAAAGATAGTCATCCCAAAGTTCGTTCAAGGGTAGCATTAAATCCTAATACACCTCAGGAAGTTCTTAAAATTCTTGCCCAGGACTCTTATGACACTGTTCGTAGAAATGTAGCTTCAAATTCTAGTACTCCTCAAAATACCATTGAATGGCTTCTTGGGGATAATTCAGACCTTGTCCGAGAATATGCTAAAAACAATCTTAAATTGAGAAATGCTGGATAAATAAGACTATGTGTTATAGTATAAGATAACAGAGGTAAATATGAAACTTTTAATTTTGTTTTTGATTTCGTTTGTGATTCCAGCCGAAGCTAATGAACTCGCACGAAAATGTCAATTTGCCGAAAGAATCATACCTATTGAAATAAGTCAGTTTGGTATCAGCCCAGCTTCAAATTTTGTTAAAGTCGGCGATAGGGTATGTTTTATTGTTAAATCAGTTGGTCGTTCAGGGGCTTTATTTAGGCTAGAGAATTACCCTATTGGTGGTTCTGTCCCCGCAGGACAAGAGAGAATCTATTCTTTTAAAGCGACTAAAACTGGGCGATTTAAAATCAATTGTGGTGGTTCCTGTGCTTTCGCAGTCTCTGAATTGATTGTCTCCACCGAGAGTGAATATAAGGCCATGGAAGAGGAATATAATAAGTTTAAGGGCATTTCAGAGCGAAGGCGACATTTCGGTTATTAAACCACTCATTTTAAATAGCTCTCGTAAAATCGGTATTAAGATATTATGGGAGCCAAAAATCTCATTACTTTATCAATTAGACAATTTCTAGGAATTCTAGCAATTGTTTTAGTGTTTTTTATCTCTGGAGTAGTTTCTGGAGTTTACTCTAATAAACGAGCCGATGAAACCGAAAAAAAAATTGAAGCCTTAGACTCTAAATTTGATGAAAGAATAAAGCTTCTTGAAAGTAAAATTGAATCCCTAGTTAGTGTTGTAGAATCGCAAAACCAAATATTAAAAGAAAAGACAGAAGTCAAAGTTCAGTCAGTTTATGCTTGTAATGTAGGCCCTGAAAACAGTAATCCCATTCCTCAAAAAGAAATTGAATATAAGTACTTCCTCTTGCCTCCTTCAGAAGAAAAGAGAGCTTCTGGTTCTAAGCATCGTTTTTATGGAATGATGGGATATGGGATTAGTGGTGGAACCATTAAAAGTGATGGCACCTATGCTTGGTCAGAACCAAAGCGAGGTCTATTAGGTGGTGGAGGCTATATGTTTACACCCAAAGACAGTAGTTTCAATTATGGTCTCTATTACACTGGGGCCGAGCAATTAGGCTTTACCTTCGGGTATGAGTTTGAGTTAAAGTAAGTCTGTAATAAAATATCGGTATCTAGAAATCATCTATGAGAGGTGATTTCAATATGAATAAAATCCTATTATCCGCAATCCTTACTTTCTCCTTAACGGGCTGTTTGAATTACGACAATGGTAAAACTGGAGACCCAACTGGTGGTGGCTCTCCCACAGGGAAAATTGGAGAGGTCGCCGAACTTAATCTTGAAAGTGGTAGTGGGCAAGTTGGTTTAATTAACCAAGCCTTAAATCAATTCTCAATTAAAGTGAGAGACTCGAAAAATCGGGTTATCCCAAACCAACCTCTTACTATTAAAGTAAAAGACTCTACAAATACTGTCGTTCACTCAGAAACTATTACTGCTGACTCTACTGGCTTGGCTGGGTTTACTTACTCTCCAAATATCTTTGGGAATATCACAGTTGTAGTAGATGTCCCAGGAAACAGTTCAAACATTTCAGAATTGAGTGTTCCTGTTATTGTTATTGGCCCTCCTTCAACTGTGGAAATTGTTAGTGGTGATACTCAATCGCTTTCTGCGGGTTCTTCTTTAGGAGCTATTACATATAGAGTGAAAGACTCCAATGGTCGCACAGTTCCTAGTGCTAATATAACTGTCGGAGTACAAACCTTGACAACAAACTCTTCAGGGCTTGCTACTTTGACTCCTTCTTCAACCCCCACAATATCTGGGAACTACACATTATCTGCATCTATTACTTCTGGAGCAATTGCTACAGCCTCTTATTCAGTAGTAGCTTCTTCACCTGCTAATATCTCAATTACAAGTGGAGACAGTCAAACTATCACTGCTGGTGGTTCTTTATCAAACTGGGTAATTCGCATTACCGACACTTATGGGAACCCCGTGGAGAATGTGGTTGTTAATCGTGGTTTGAGTGTTGGCCTGACTGACACAAATGGTGAGGTGTCTTTTGTTCCTTCTGTCTCAACAACTACTGCTGGTACTTATACTCTCTCCGTAAATGCTACCTTGTCAGGATTGAGCGATACTATTGATTATACCATAACTCCTGCTACTGCTTCTTCTTTAAGTATTGTAAGTGGAAACAATCAAACAATCACTGCTGGAGCTTCTTTGGGAGCTTTAAAGGTTAAACTCACTGATGCTTATTTAAATCCTATTAGTGGTTCAGTGATTAGCTTCGGTGGTTCTTCAGAGACTACAAATGCTTCGGGTGAGGCTACTCATAGTGCTGGAGTTAAAACCGCTTCAGGTGCTTTTTCAATCACTGCCTCAATTGGTGGTTTATCTCAAACATTTAACTACACTGTTAATCCAAATGTGCCTGCTACATTGACGATTGTAAGTGGGAACAATCAAACAATCACTGCTGGAGCTTCTTTGGGAGCTTTAAAGGTCAAAGTTGTAGATACTTATGGAAACAATATCTCCGGAGACACTGTTTCTTTCGGTGGTTCTTCAGAAACCACAAATGCTTCGGGTGAGGCTACTCATAGTGCTGGAATTAAAACTGCTTCGGGTACTTCTTCAATCGTTGCCTCAATTGGTGGTTTATCTCAAACATTTAACTACACTGTTAATCCTGATATCCCTGCGACTGTTGTTAAAGTCAGTGGTGATAGTCAAACCCTTGCTCGTCTTCAGACCTCAAACACTTTATCCCTGAGAGTAGAAGACCAATATGGGAACTATATTCCTAGCCAAGCAGTTTCTTGGAATGAAGCCTCTGGTTGGACTGCTTCTACTACAACTGACTCAAGTGGTTTAAGTTCAACTACTTTCTCAGCTCCGAACTCAGTGGGAGCAAAAACAATAACTGCTACAGCAGGAGGAGCCTCTAATTCGTTCTCTTTGACTGTTGCTGATTACACTCCAAGTACGGCTACTGCTAGCTCATCTAGTACATTGGCATACTCGGAATTAGTCAGCGATAACTCAGATTCTAGTTCTTTTGGAAATGGATTGGCTTTTTCGCCTGGAACCACGACTGTGTTAACTGCTGGAACAGGAACGAAGTCTGGAACTGGTTCTTCAGCCACTGCATCAGTTAGTGTCGGGACTTCCTTGGGGATTACTGCTACAGATATAACCAATGGAAATGATACAATTACTGTTTCAACAACAGCTACTTTCCCAGCGGGAGTATCTTCCTCTTCTTGTTCTCAACAAATTACAACTGGGTTAGCAAGTATTACTTGTGCAGTAAACAACAGCTTCACTTTTACAAGGGATAAACTTCTTGGAGGACTATTCTCATTTAAAATTAACTCACTTAGTTCTGGAGGAAGTTTAGATTATCTCAATACTAATTCTCTTACTTCCCAAAAAATTACTGTAAGGAAGACTACCTTTATGAACTTAAATAATGCTCAAGTATATATTCTTGGAGCTGATTCCTCTAATGAAATTATCTTCCTTGCTGGAAATGATTCTGGAGCATATCGGCTTTTTGAGTATGATATTAACAATGGGGCCTTAACTAAGGTGGCAAGCAATATCACCGTTCAAATTGCTTATCCTTCTGCGAGTAAATTCTTTAACAACAAATTATACTTTTCAGGATTGAACCCAGACGATTCAAACAACAATAAGATCCTTGTATATGATGGAACAAATATAGTTGAAGCCTTCCGAGTTGTTGCTGGTGGGGAATCAAGTATTATATCAATAATCTCGGGGAGTGATTTATGGTTTACGAACTCGGCCCGACTAGGTGTAAAAGTTAATAGCTCAGGAGTAGCCTCTCGCCCATTCGCAGGGGCTGTTGGTACTGGTTGGATTCCTTTTGGTACAGTAAATGGCCAAATTGTAGGTGGCGGTACTACACTTAATACTCAATTAATGTCCTTCAATGGAACAAACTTAACACTTATTTCAAATGCCACTGGGTCTGTAAATTACACTTCCGAAGACAGTTTTGCGATTTCTGGTGGAGTTTTGGTTTATAGAGGACTTGTCAGTAGTAATACCAAACTCATGCGTTGGGATGGAACCTCTCTAACTCAAATTAGCAATTTTAACTCCGCTGGTGCTGACCAATTAGGTAGCTTAATCTCTTTTGGTGGTGAGGTTTACTTTAATGCTCACAATGGGACGAACTGGAAGTACTATAAAATCACCTCAACTGGCCATTTACGACAACTGGCCGACTTCACTTCTGGTGGAGACGATATAAGTCCTTCGAGTATAAGGCCTTTTATGGCAGTTTATAATAACAAGCTCTACTTATCTGCCTATATCAGTGGTTCAAATAGACTGATTCAGTATGATGGAACCAACACCTATAATCTTGGAGCCTTCGGTTGTGCTGATAACACTTACTTGAGATCTGAAATTTTAGACAATGCCTTATTTTATACTTGTGGAAGAGTAGTTTACAGAGTTTGCGATGTTTCCGCAGGTTGTACTCCCTAATTAAAAGCAGGGTTTTATCTCCGAATAAGACCCTGTTTTTTATTACCTACATTTAATAAACACCTACATTGGTATCTCTAATTTATTGGAGGAACTATGAGTAAAGATTGGTTTGAAGAACTTTCGGAGGAAGCTCAACAAAAGTACTTAGAAGACCACCCACGAAGTAGAAAAAAGGCAAGAAGTAGGAAAACTGGTGGAATGTCTTCCCAAGAAGAAGATATCTGTAGAAAGGCCTACGATAAACTGTTTGATGAGTGTTCTCTTGATGAGGCTAAACAGACAGTTAAAGAGGTTTTTGATTTCTATAGAAGGAGACAGTCTTCAGGCTCTTTTAGATTATTTATTGATTCATTACTTTGGTCAGTCAATTCTAAACCTTGCTCAGAGGTTCTTCTGGGATTACTGGATTTCGGAATTAAGGATGTTATCGCTCACAAGAATTTTCCTCTAACTGGAAATACCATTGATACAGTTTTTTCTGGGTATCAAATGAACGACAACAATGAAGGATACGAATATCTTGTAAATCTCGCTAGAAATCCAAATGCCAGATTAGAAGAATTAGAAACCATCGCAGAGTACGATAACTTCAACAGTCAAGCAATTAGTGAAGCTCTGCTTGATAACGATAAAATAAGTGAAGAACTTGAAGGTAAAGCCTTACGACATATTTGGTCTGTTTGCCCTACTGATTGGCTACCGAAGAAAGTTGTTGAGAAGATTTTTGAGAATAAAGAGTTCTCTAAGAATGATAGACTATTAGTTTTAATGGATAATACAGATCTTTCCTTGAAACAGCCAAACTGTAATTTGGAACTCAGGTTGGAGGCCATTAAAGAACTTAAGAGAAAGGCTAACGAAGAATTCTCTAAAGAAGAAATGGACGAAACCCTAGCTAATGAATATCTAAACAAAGCTTCAACAATTGTGGACTCTTTAGATAATTACAAAGGAAAAAACGAAGAACTAGTAAATCTAGCGAAGCTACTGGTTTAAAAATAAAAAAGGATTACCTCGGTATCTGACCTAAATGAGAACTTTAGGTCTTGATTTAAGTTTAAATGCTACTGGAGTTTGTGTGAAAGAAGGAGATAAGATCCTTTTTATTGATACTCTAAAAATTAAAAAGGAAAAGGGAGTGGAGAGATTATCTTTAATTAAAGAGCGAATCACTTCAATCTTGAATAAATATCAACCCGATACTATCAACATAGAAGGGTATTCCTTCGGATCAAGAGGACGAGCGATTTTTAACATAGGGGAGCTTGGTGGGGTTGTAAGGCTCTTACTCTACGAGAATGGTTATAAATTCAACGAAATTAGTCCTAAGACTTTAAAAAAGCAATTTACTGGTAATGGGAATGCTGACAAGGAATCAATGTTAAAGAGGGCTAATGAGGTTTCTGGGGTCGTTATAGAAGATCATAATCAAGCCGATGCTTTTGCCTTGGCTTCGGCTTAGTCTTTTTCTTGGAACATTTCATCCCACGATTTAATACCCAAAGCCTTTTTTAGGCGAGTCAAAGTAGAGAATGAAGGATTTAGTTTATCGGGTGGGTTGTGTCTTAAAAAGGAAATTAAAGCAGAATCTAAACCAGTGTCTTTTTCAAGCTGGTATGGAGTTAAATTGGCCTTTTTTAGAAGGTCATCTATCGGGCGAAGTTTATAGCCCACAGGTTCTCGTCTTTTATAAGTCTTATTTTTCATAAGGCCTCCTATTTACTTAAATGGAAAGTAGTAGGAAAAGCCTCAATTCCCTTAAGCCGAATACTTTTGAGCTACATGATGGGTTTCTTGTGCCTTCTTAACTTGAGCCTTAATGGCCTCTACATTCTTCACAGCGATATATTTGGCTATCAATCCCGAGAGTTTGTCTTTCTTTAAAAGGTTTTTGTACATTGGCTCAATAATCTTTGAAATGAACTCTATTTGTACTAGCTCTGGTGCCTTGAGAAAGGAAATTAACTCCATTCTACCTTGGCTATCTGACATCATTACTTTCAAATACTCTTTTGCCCAAGCTTTGTGGTCATAGTTTTCAAGAAAGGGGATGATTTTGTTTTTCATATTAGGCCACCTTCTTGGGATTAGATAAAACTCTTCTTTGGAAAATTTCACTTTCATAAAGGTTATCAATAGTATCTGAGGCCCAATTGGAAGCTTCTTTTTCTTCCTCAAAGGAATAGCCAAGCTCTTGATTGATGGAATCAATAAATTGTTCCATTTCAAGGAGTATGTTTAATTGTCTTTGGTCTTTCTTACCCAACTTCAATTGGAGAGAACCTTCTGCTAATTCATTCTCATACTTTGAAATAACAAGGTCTTGAACTTCTGGGGGCAGAGCATAAAATTTTTGGAGGAAAATTCTGAGGTCAATGTCTTTTAAAAGTCTATCTTCTACAGCTACTTGGTTGTATTCAATTTCATTGACAGAGCCAATGGAGCCAATAACAAAACTGTCTCGTCTATCAAAGTGAATAGTTTTCTTTTGATAAAATTGGCAATGCTTTTCAAAGAATCGAACAAACTGAGCAATTAATTCTGTGTCTTTGTGAGAGTTAACCATTTTAGCTCTATCACAAATATTTAGAAGATAATGAAAGTGTTCCCAAGCTTCTTGTCTTAAGTCGTTTGAATCTTCAAAATTGTTATATAGTTTTGTAGAACTAAAAATTCTAGCATAAATGCCTTGGCATTTATCAAGAACTTGAGCTGTCAACAATTGCCTTTGCCTAGCAGTTAGAGGCTTGGCAGGTTTTTTGGTAGGTTTAGCTGGAGCCTTTCTTGTTAGTGTATAGTCTGTGTTAAAGACCAATAGGTTATTATCATTTGTTTTCATAAATCCTCCTTAGTTAGTGTTTTTAGTTCCTACGTAGCACCACATATAAAGAGGTTTAGTAATCACCTTTGGCCATTAGGTTTTTCCTCACCACCTCACCCAAGTTGTTTTATGGGTGTTATATTGTAATACTACACTATTTTTTTGATTGCGTCAAATTGAGACATAAAATTCTAAGTTCTTTAGATGATTTATGTACTCAACTATTCCCAATCATTAAAACCAGCTTAAATTAAAAGACTTAAAAATAATGGCTTCAGCCAAGAGGGTATTCAAATTACTCTCCCTCTTGGTTATCAGCCCAAGCAATACAAGCAGTTGCGGTTTTAATTTTTTCTATGAAGTCTTCTGATTTAATTTCTTCTTTTATCCAAAGAAGCATTTTTTCAATATAAGCGGATTTATCCGTGGGTCGTTCAGGTCGTTGAGGACACACTGGAAGCCACTCTTTACAATCTGGACAGTTATTCCCATGCCAGTGAGTGTTTTCAAACTTTTCAGCGAGATACTTCCATTCCCTTGAATTTAATCCTTTAATTTCTTTAATAAGAGTATTTGTATTCATAAGCACCCCTCTGATCTATACCGATCTTTAGGGTTCATTTTTTAAATTAAGAAAAATGCTTTTTTCTATTGGTTTAAAAAAGCAGATAGAAAAATCGGTATAGAGTCTACAAGGAGGTATTTATGAGTCGAGCAAATGCTACTATTATTGGTAATGTGGGAAAGGTTGATTTAAAAGAGGGTAAGGGTGGGAGTAAATTCCTAGTTGTCTCTATCGCTGTTAATTCGTCCTATAAAAACGAAGATGGTGAACGAGTAGAGAAGACCGATTGGTATAGCCCCTTAGTCTTTGGAAAAGGTGCTGAGAAAATGGCTGGGTATCTCAAAGTGGGAAGTCTTGTAAAGGCCGACTGTAATTTAAGTAAGGTTAAAAAAGAGGACAAGGAAGAAATCAGTTTAGTGCTTTCCAATTTAGATATTCTTCGTTTTCCAAAAGAAGATAAAGAACCACAAGAAGAGAATTCATAAAATAGATGGGGAGAAAAACTCCCCATTTTTTTTATAAAGCTTGTACAGAGGCTTCATCATAGTAGGCTGAATTCTTAAAACAAAACTCTGCTTTAGATAATTGTTGTATTCTTTGATTAAAGAGCTTCTCCATTTTCTTAATCTTTAAGAATTTAAACTTAATGCCTTTTTTTAGAAATCTTCTTGTCCGAGTGAGAATTGTTTCATAAAGCTCCTTCATATTCATATCAGCATTTGAACCATCAATACCATAGTTAATGAAGTCAAATTTTCCTGAGTATGGGAAAATTTGGAGCCTAACCATTTCTTTTATAAGGCTTTCATAGCCATTCAGTTGTTCAATTGTTTCCTTGTAAGTATAAGTAGCCTCAGAAGCTTTAGCTTCAATTACTAATTTTAATTCAGGTAGAACCAAATCCACTCCAGTTCTTGTTCTAGGAGAGTTAGGGTCAATTAAAGGGAATTCATTATCTATTTGGAGACCAATGGACTTACAGTCCTGATAAAAAATCATTCGGCCTACTTGTTCGCAAACAAAACGATTTTGAACATTAGGGTTTATTTGTTGTAGAATGTAAGTCATTTTCTTATATGCTAATTCACTCTTCTTTTTCCTTCGAGCTACAGTTTTGGCAATAACGATAGGTTGATTGGCTTGATACCAAGCTTTTCTTTGAGCATCTCTTTTAGCTCTAAGGACAGGATTAGAGAACTTTTGTCTTCGCTTTTGATTTCTAATATCTTTCGTTCTTTGATACCAAGCACGATTTTTAGCCAATGTAGCATCTAATTTTTTTCTATATTCTTCAGGGTTGTTTTCCTTAAGATTCTTGATTCGTAATCTATCTTTTTCAACCTTTGATTTATTGTACTCACTATAGTGTATATCACAGTAATAGGTGGGTTTCCTTTTCCCTCTACTTACTTTTCGAGTCGCTTTACTCTGGCATCCTTTTTTTCCACATTGGCAATCAATATCTAACATATCTCCCCCTTACTCCTTAAATGGAATGGGCGAAAAAAAATGGGAAAAAATTTAAATTGTGGATTCCACTACGAGCTACGAAATTGGAACACCTATAGTTAATTAACTAGGTGTTATATTAAAGAAATACACTAGATTTAAAAATGCTCTCGAAAATCGGTATTGAAGTATTAGGCGACAATGCCTGAGGGAGATTTAGACATGAGTAAATCAAAGAATAAATACGAGGTGGTTTCTACAGTTTGTAAAGGAATGCCTCTTAATATTCCGTTTAAAAAGGCTCTAGAGACCTTCCTGAAAGACAAAGGAGCTAGTCTGAAATTGGTTGAAGCGAAAGCCAATTATGCTGACGATACCTTTGATGACGAAATTGATATGAATCTTTTAGTCCAGAAAGATTTAAACTTCTCTCGTGATTTAAAAATAATCCATCTTGAAGATTTGCGAGCTGAGACAGGAAATCCAATTTCTCGTATTGATAGACTCACTGGAGCTGAAACTACGATTGTAGTCGCTGGGACAAAACAAGCTTTGAAATCGCTTCCTTCTTTCCCTGACAGTAAAGGTCGTCGGGTAGCAAGGTTCACAGTTTCTACTGGGGCATTGGTTCTTCCTAAGTACAAAAACACAATCACTGGTCGGATTGCTCAAGAAGAGCATGAATGTGGTGCTGTGGTTTTAGTAAAGAATGCTCAGGGGATTGCGGATTTTAGACACATTAAGGCCTCTAAAGATGGATCGTTCGTATATTTAAATAAGCGATACCATCCCAATGGGAAAATTACAGAAGAGAAGAATATCAGAATTGTTTTTGGCGATCTACATCCTGCTCAATTAGACCCGATGGTTAAGCAGGCCCACAAAGAGATTTGTTCTTTGACGAAGCCCATTGAGGGATACTTACACGATGCTGACGATTTCCATTCTAACTCGCACCACCTTGAGGGACGAAATAATACCAAAGCTCGGTTGGCCGAAAATGGCGAACTAGATTTGGAAAAGGAAAATGTAGTGAATGTGGGAGAGTTCAAGGACTACCAAGATATGGTTAAGACTCTGCTTGTAGACAAATCTAATCACGATGAACATAGAGATCGTTGGATTGAAGATGGCAGATATATTTATGAGCCGAATTCTTATGTGGCTGGACACCTAGGCTCATTGGTTAAAGTTTTTGGCGGTGATGCCTTCCAAGCTTCCTTGGTCGCTGAAGCTGGTCTTCGTGCTTTTTTTAAAGAGTTGGGGGAGAAACTAAAAAACCATGACTATTCTCCAATTACTTTCAATTTTGATAAGTCCCTTAACCGAACAAAATTTCTTACCCGAACTGATTTGATTGAAGTTGGGGGGATGATTCTAAGTAAACACGGAGATAAAGGAGCCAATGGTGCGAAAGGGACTACTGCGACCTTCACTCAGGTTGGTAAAAAAGGTGTTTATGGCCACGGACATTTTGAGGAAATCTGTCGGGGAGTAATTCGTGTTGCTACTTCATCAAAGACCCAATTGGATTACAACAAAGGTGAGGCTTCCAACTGGACTCAATCTGTTGTTCTTGTCTATGAAGATGGCATCGGACAAATCGTTCGTATCAAAGATGGAGTATGGTTGTCTTAAAAAGATGACCCTAAATCGGTATCTACCTTTTAGAGGTAGAAAATGTTTATTGCTGAGGATTACACCGAAGAAAAGATTAAAGAGCGAATTAGCGAAATCGAGGACATTGAAGACCAGTCTTTAAGAGAATGTGCTATAGATTTCTGGCACTACCTACTTTGCCTTCTTAGAATAACCAAAGCGAAGTTCATTAAAATCAAGGTGGTTGATGAAGTAGATAACCACCTCTATGGGTCGGCTTTTTATTTGTTCAATGAAAAACAGGGTTTTATTTCCCGAATTCTTTTAAAGGATTTTTCCCCTGAGTTTGCTTTAGCTAAGACTGCCCACTAAGCAGTCTTCTTCGGGCGACCTCTTCTTTTACCCCCTTGGAATTTTGCTTGTATCGCAATTCCACCAGTGGAGAAAAACTCATTTAATGACTCCATTACAATTCGCTTAATAAGCTTCTCGTCTATATAGACCTTATTTTTAGGTGAAAAGCCTTTTGGTCGTCCTCGTTTTCCAGCCATAAATACTCCTCTTATTTCCCAGACTAAGATCCTGTTTTCTGCTTATAGATAATTTAAGGGCCAAGAAAAAGGCAAGTTTAATTCCAATGTCTCAATACCGATCAGTTTTCTATACCAAACTTTACAAATAATGTTTTACTGTTGTAGTATAGTATTACACACACACTCACTAAGGAGTGGCTATGAACAACCGAATCTTTAAGAAAATTAGAAATAAGTACGAATCCTATTTCCGAGTATCTCCTAAGGTCAATTCTGCTAAGGGTAAATTCTCTAAAATCCTGAAAGAGGAGACTTATGAGGATTATATTAAAACAGTATTAGCAGACAATGACATTGATATTCAAACAAAAGCCCTAATTGGGCTTCTTTGTTCTACTGGATTGAGGATTTCCGAGGTTTTACATATTAAGGTAAATCAACTAAACTTTGAGGCCTTGAGAGTAGAGCGAGTTTTAATTTTGAAAAAAAGAATTAGAGAAATGAGACTCACTAAACCTCTTCATCCTGTGGTCATTGAATTTTTAAAGAAATTTATAGAAGGAAAGCAAGGAGAAGACTCTGTATTGTCTTTTGATAATCGTCATCAAGCATTTCGTAGACTAGATAGATATTTTGGTACTGGTTGCCATGATTATCGTCATTCTTTTATCGCCTACTTTCTTTCTAAAAACCGCCATCAAGGTCTTGAGAGAATTACTGCGATTCAGGGCTGGTCTTCAGTTTCTATGGCTTATACTTACTCAAATGTGGATACGACCAAGGAAATTGATAACTTCTTTAAGATGGCAGGCTAATGAAAACAATTTTATCAAAAACAAAGCTTTTACAGTTTTATCAATGTCCAAAGCTTGGGTATTTGAGTGTTAAAAATTCTAAGCTATTACCTAAACCCGATTTAGCAACTCAGCAGGTGTTTGCTCAGGGTAGAGAAGTAGGGAAGGAAGCTCAAAAGCATTTTCCAAATGGTATTGAAGTTAAAACTCCTTCTTATGAACCACAAAATGCCTTCAAAGCAACTATGGCTTTTATTGAGTCAGGGGCAAATACACTTTATGAACCTGCTTTTATTTTTAATGATGTTTTAGTTCGTATTGATATTTTACACAGGGAAGACAGCAATAGTCCTTGGCAGATTTACGAAGTTAAGTCCTCTACTTCTACCGACACTCACCAAGTTTTAGACTTAGCCATTCAGTACTGGATACTTCATAAACTAGGAATGAAAGTTTCTAATGCTTATTTAATGTATATTAACCGACAGTGTATAGCTCCTGACTTTAATAATTTATTTAAACTTGAACAGCTTTCTGAACAGTGTCTACTCCTCCTAGGAGAGGTGGAGCAGTTAATCGTAGATACAAAAGAATTATTAGAAAAATCTGAACCTAATCACGATATGGGGGAGCATTGTGAGTCTCCTTATAAGTGTCCCTTAATGGATTATTGTAGAAAGCTCCATAATATTCCCGAAGTGAGTCCTTTGGAAATACCTAGGCTTGGCAAAGAGAAATGGGAATATGTTTCCTCGGGAGTGAAATCCTTAGAACAAGTTGATTTATCCAATCTGAATAAAAATCAGAAAAATATGGTGGTCGCTCATCTTACTAAGAAGCCATTTTTAAATTTAAGTAAGATTAGCTCGGAGATTAACAATCTTCAGTATCCAATTTTTTATTTGGATTTTGAAACTGAAATGAAGGCAATTCCTAGTTGGGATGGTACTCGCCCTTATGACCAAGTAGCGTTTCAATATAGTCTTCACATAGAGCAAGAAAATGGCTCCACAGAACATTTTGAGTTCTTAAATACTGAATATTCTGATCCTCGGGAAAAGCTCCTAGAGAGTTTGATTCCAAAACTCGGAGAGGTTGGAACTATCGTGAGTTATAATGCTGGGTTTGAAGCCTCTAGATTGAATGAAATGGCAAAGGTGTTTCCAAGGTTTGCTCCAGCCATAGCTAAAATAGTTGACAGGTTCTATGACCCCTTAACAACGATTAGAAACTGTGTCTATTACCCCGAGTTTAAAGGAAAGTTCTCAATCAAGGTCGTAGCTCCAGTATTATTGGGGGAAACTGCTAGTTATAAAACACTAGCAGTACAAGATGGAATAATGGCCCAGATTGAATACAGCCTCCTGATTGATGGAGAAGATACAGAGCAGGAGAAGAACTCTCGTATAGAGGCTCTATTGGCTTATTGTAAGCAAGATACTTGGCTGATGGTGGAATTAGTTAGGCATTTGAGGTCTTTAAATTAATCCCACTTTAAATCGGTATTAAACCTATAGGTATCTTAAATATATGAGTGATAATAACCAAAAAAATCAAACAGGAGAGAGCTGGGTTCCTTCCGAGGGATATGCGGTTCACTATTTTAAAAAATACGATATGTCTAACCGAGAAGTGGATTTAGAATACATTGAAAGTTCAAATAAAAAAGTCGGCTTCGTCTTTTCTTCTATAGATTACAGTAAATTCGTAAGTTCTCATGACCCGATAAAGAAGATCTCTACTTTTAATCTAAATTTGATTTCTGAGACTGTGTTTAAAAACCTAATTAAAAGCGATGTTAATTTTAAAGGAATGAGTAAAGAGTACGAAGAATTTGTTAAAACCATAATAAAAAAATTGTTTACGATCTTAAATCACGAAAAGCATGAGTTCGTTGTTCCCAGCTATAAGGACTTTGTGGAGTTCTTCTTTCAAGAAGATGTTCTCTATGTTGACAGAAAAAGTAAGGAATTTCCCTTAACTAGGCAATTTGGGACAACTAAGCAGGAGGCTGAGACTGATTGGTATTTTAGAATTCGCCATTACTATAAGTACGATTTCTATTATGGTGGAAAATTAATGTCTGAGGCAGTTAAGCAATCCTTTAGAGAAGGATTTGGGCATTAAAATGAAAGATAGTAGTGATAATAATCAGCCTAATCAAAGTTGGGTTCCTCCCGAGGGGTATGCTAACTATTATTTAAAACTCTATGATATGACCCATAGAAAACTGAGTGAGAGTGCTGTTAGTTATAGAAATCTCAAAAATAAAATGATCTTTGATTTGGACTATTCAAAGTTTATCAGTTCCAAAGATTCTTCCACTGGAATAATTACTTTCAATGTGAAAGCTATTTCCGATGAAGTTTTTAAGAGACTTGCTAAAAGACACAGAGCCTATGGTGATATAAGTTTTGAATATGCTGAGTTCTTAAAAAGTGTTGTCGCTAAGTTATTTCATAAAGTTAATGAGGACAAAAAATCCTTTACAGTCCCCACTTATGCTGAGTTTACTGAATTCTTTTTCAAAGAAGATGTCCAGTATGCGGACAAAAAGAGTAAGGAATTTCCTTTTTCTAAATACTTCGGACAGACTGAGAAGGAGGCTACAGCAGAATGGTACTTTCGTATCATGCACTATACTGCTTACGATATCCTTTATGGAGGAGAAGTATTCCACAGAACTAATAAGGAATGCCTGAAGCAGGGTAATTTATGACTAGTGAATGGATTGGCTCAGAAATTAATGAGATCTTAAGTGATGTCTCAATTACTCTTCAAGATAAAATTGAATTAAGCTATAAATTGCTCCAGTCAGCTTCGTCTGAGTATGACAAACCAACTTTTGGCTTATGGGCTAAACTTTTAAATAAGATTGCTCCAAAGAGTATTAAAGATATTGAAGAGGAATTTTCTTGGTTAAGTATTTCTGACCAAGAATTCAGGGTTCAAAATCATGTTTCAATGTATCTATTTTTTAGTCAAATCAATCCTAATAAAGAGGACATAAAAATCTCAGAAAAGCATTATTCTAGAATAAAATCATTATTTACCAAGCAATTGAAGAGGCAATTAAATATGGAGGATCTAAAAGGAATTGGCTCGGAGATTGATTGTATTTTCTCTGAGGAATCTTTGTCCAATGACGATAAAATCATGCTTTCCTATGGACTTATAAGTTCATTATCTAACACTATAAAACCAAGCTTTTCCCTCTGGAAAACTGCCTTCGAAACTTCAGAAGTAAAGAATGTTGAGGAAATGAGGAAAGGCATTGCTTTACTGATGGAAGCAATTCCCGAATTTAAAAATGAAAAGTTTTTGGAAATCCATAATCTCATGAGAGACTTAAGTTCTTACGACAAGACTAAGGGTAAAAAAAGTTTTTCTATAGATGACAAGAATATAATTAAAGCCGTATTGCGACTTCAATTAATTAAGTTCTCCTGATTCATATTTCACCTGATATTTATCAAGTAAAATATTTAGCTCCTGCTTTATAGAAGATTTAACAGTAGTGAAATCATAATCCATTCTTGAGAGTATTTCGCTGGGACTTATTTTGGATACATTGAATAGTCCTATAGAAACATTATGGATAAGTTCTGATTTTGCTTTTTGCTTAACTACTGTTGAAACAGTATATTTTGAATTAATCTCGTCAAAAACCTCTTCACAACATATCTCAATTAAATCTATAGGATTATTGTTCAGTTCATCACATTTCTCTTTAAGGTCTATATAAAACTCTAGCATCGCCTGAATCCCTTTTTCTAACCGATCAGACCTTTCAAGCAGATGTCCCAGATTGTTTAATAGACACACTCTTTTAATACTGTTAATTTCTTCTTTGATATTATCAGAGACAATTCTTCGTATGACATTTATGATAATTGAATAATTTAATGTTCTTATCTTCTGCTTCATGTACTCAAGACCTCCAGTTTTCTCATTACAGAAATCTTTTAAAAGAAGTTCTGTATTCTTAATGGTCTTGGTTATTTCATTAATTCTAGTCTGATCCATATTACTTAGCCTTAGATAAACTCATCTGGAAGTTTAGATGTGAGATACTTACTAAAAGGTAATAAGTCATCTCCACCAAAAAATAAGTCGAATTTCTCCAATGGAAGTCGTTTAAAGGATTCATACTTTTTAATGAACATAGCAATAACAAATGGCTTGAGATATGAGCCTGCGGTTTTGTGTTCGCTAGATCCTTTTAAAGTTAAGCTTTTAGCAATTCTCTCCTTTAAAAGAGGCGACCCATTATCAGTAATGAAATTTACGATCTTGCTTTCGTGGATGTCATAGAAACTATCTAATTTAACAAGGAAGTTCTCAATGAAATCTACTCGTTTTTGATATTCCTGATTTATGGTTTTATCTATCTTGGAGAAGGCCTCAAAACTAGCTGACTGTCCTTTATGTACTTCAAAAATCATTTCTGGGACTGAATCATATCTTCTAGAACCAAGGTAAACTTCCTTTGACTGTTTACTTTTAAGGTCAATTAGCTTTTCTAGTGTAAGATTCTGAACGATATAATGAGAAGTTAACCCAGTAGGCGAACTAGCGAGTTCAACAATTTCTGGCCCATAGTAATTCTCGAGAGTCTTTGTTAATTCCTGCTTTGATGCAATAAACATAAATCCCCCTATTCCTTAAATGGATAAGGGGACTAGTATTGGGATTTTTAGTCTGTTGTAGTATAATATTACAATGAACCTATTTGTGAGCACCGATGGGTGCCTGAAACTAGGCACTATAAACTGTCTCTAAAATCGGTATATAGAGTTTAAAGAGAGTGTGTTTAATGAAAGATTCAGTTTCCGAAGTAAAGTTAAAGGCAAAGTTGATAAATTCCATGTCTCCACGGGAGCTGGAAGATTTCAAAGTAGAGCTTGAGGGAACCTGCCAAGCCTTGTCTTATTGTATAAATAATTGTGGTCATAGTGGAGTGGAGGATTTGCTGGAGTTGAATAGTTTTTTTCCGATAATTGATTCCAAGCAAAAACATTTTACGCGACTTTAATTTAAATTGAGGTGTTTAAAAATGAGCCTTAGAAATCGGTATTTAGCTATTGAGGATATGATGAATCAGGAAAAGCTCCAGTTTAGAGAACTTGAATACAAATATAATGCCGATAACCTCTCGCTCACAGAGTTTAAAAAGCTAATGACCGAAATTATCAGGCTTCATCCAGATAAAGAAACTAAAGTAGTAGAGGTTTCCTCTTGGGATACTTATTTTACTAATGAGAATGGGGAGTTTATTCGTTTTAGACATTCCCATCTTCAACCAGAACTAACAATTAAAAAGAAAATAAATCCAGCAAATAACCGCCATAGAATTGAAGTTAATTTGCCTTTGGACAGATTTGACTTTCGTGGGGATAAACTTGAAGAAGTAGTTCGGGCCTTTGTTGAAGGTTTGGGGTATAAAAAGAATTTTAAAATTTATAAGACTTGTTTCATTTTCTATGTGGGTGATCTGAACTATGTCTATTACATCGTCTATGACGAGAATATGAAGGAACTTAGGAAGTTTGTTGAAATTGAGTATAGCGAAGAGAGGGCTAAAGATAGAACTGAGTCTGAGGTTTATGAAGAACTGGACTTTTTTGAGTCGTACCTTGAGCGATTAGGTATTGGCTCCAAAAATAGAATGAGAAAAAGTCTTTTTGAGCTATTCAAGTCTTAAATCAAAGAAGGCATTTCTGAATTCAAAACTAATCTAATTAGTGATTCCTGATTGAAATTTCTTTCGTCAAATAGATAAGTGAATTCATTGAAGCTGTACTCCCCATAAGGTTTAACCTTCTGTAAAGCTACTTCGGTAAATTTGGCCAAGATATGTTCCTGTACAAGACTTTGGGGGAACTTACCTGTTAACATAAAAATCATTAGTGTGTTTTGTTCATCAGTGGATGTAATTTTCTCTTTGAAGAATATTTCTCTTAAAAGACGAGACTCATTTTTAGCAACAGTGGTTAAACAGTTTTTAGTAAAGGATTTTTGATAAGTAAATATTGAGTGTTCTATATTATTTAAAATAGTTTCAAGTTTTTTAAATCTCTCAACCCACATTGAAACCATTAGAGTTTTGTCTTTACTTCCTCGGTTTTCAAAGTACTGACTGGGAACATTAAAGGAAACTCCATTATAGAATTTGGGCTTTTTGATTTGATGAATTATACCCTCTAATTCTTTAATTAAATACTTCTCTTCAAGAACGAAAGAAAACTTGGGATCAGTGAGGCTGTCGTTGATAATTAAGGCTCGGATATCTTCAGGAATACCTGATAAGCGAATGACTTCGTATATCTCAGAAATTTCTAAGGGTTTAATATCACCCTCTTGTTCTTGAATCTCTCTTTCCTCATCTAGTTGGTCAAATAAAGCCATAAACCCTCCTAGAACCTTAAATGGAACAGTTGGGAATAATCGCAAAATAAGACTCTGTTTTGGCCACTACGACCTACGATTTTGGAACACCTTGATTGTTTAAAAGGGTCTGTTCTAGACAGTGAATTAGAAATTCTCTCTCATGAGTGTCGGTCGCTTTGTTAATTAGTTCCTTAAGGTGTTCAATCTCTTGCTCAATAGGGGATTGAATCTTCTTAGGCCTCTTTTTGAATTTAAAAAGCTTCATTGATGGTAGATACCACCTAATAAAGATTGAATTTTAAATCAGAACTTTATGAGGCCTTTATTCTCTCTAAAATGAAGCTCTCGGGTTCTAGAGAACTTATTTCTTGTTGTCTAAATTCCCTGACGATCCTATTGAGGGCAAAGCGATTTACAAAACCTTTTTCACAAAGAATTGTAAATTCAGATTTAGTAATTCCTGTCATAACTTTAAAGAACTCTGGAGACTTGGTTTGAATAACATGTTCAATGTTATACTCTCTCTCATAGGTCATATATATAAAGTCAGCCATACAAATTGCTAGTCGTTTAATTTGTGTAGCATACCATCTCTTTCGGGACTTTCTCTCCTTGTCTTCCTCTCTCTCAACAAAGTCCTCGTTTTCTTCCTCAATCTCTTCTGGTGTAAGTTCCTTTTTTGGTTTTTCTTCTTTTAATTTCTCGGCCTCTAGTCCGATTTGTACGAAGTCTTCAACAGTTCCCACTTCTTGGGTCCTATATCCTTTTATTCGTTTTAGAATTTCATATAGATCGGGACTATCTTCTAAGAGTTTAAGAGAAGCGAAATCTACCAAAGCATCACTAGTTATTCTTCTTGCTAAAGATACTTTTGCTCCTTCAAGATTTAAGGCATCAAAAATATCCTGTGCCGTGGTAGAATCACTTACCAATTTCCCCTCATAGAATCTTTTAATATCTAAGAAGTCGCATAGACCACCAACTGTTTCAGTTAAATTGTCGTTGTTAGTTTGCTGGTCAAAGGAGTCTTGCTGATCTAGTTGGTCGGCAAGAGCAGAGGCATACTCATAAGTAATTCTTAGACATCTACTAATAGCGAAATCAAAAACCCATCCCTTTGGTTTATGGACTTCAAAAGTCTTCTTGTCATACCAAGCTGACTGAACTCTAAAGATTGCCTGATAATAACTTTCAGCACTTTTCACATCATTTAAAACAAGAATTGAATCCCACTCCTTAATGGTGACTCCCGTTAAAAATCGTCGACAGGTTAGAGTGATTGTCCCTAGCTTTGTTGGGTCTGAAATTGTTTCCTTAATCTTATCTTCAATGTGGGCCTTTTCTCTCGCTATCACTGTATCATCGTCTTCATCAGAAGTTTCGACTCCAGAAGCATTTATAATTTCAAATCTAGAGAAATAGGGGTGAGCTTGAAGCTTTTTAACTAATACCTGTATTGAATCTACTCGGTTAAGCCACCAAACTGTATGTCTAATCGGTGGAACTCCCAGCTTATTACCTAGAGAGCCAAAAACACTTATAGCTCTCGCATCGTGTCCCACGTTAGCTAAACCATTAATAAAATGCTCTACGGCTTGGTCGTGGCAAAATCCCTTACTATTAGTCTTAAAGAGTTCGTTTAACGAGAAATCTAAATCGTCGGTGATAAAGGCATCTTTTTGCTGTTTAATATCAGTCTCAGTTATTTCAATGGTAGAAATTTGAAGGTCTGGCATAAGCCTATATACCTTCATTTTGGAAAGCTCAGGGTCCTGTGCTATTTCATATTTTTTATTCTTTTGTTCATCTAGATAACTGTATGTGAAGACTTGTTGAGAGCAGAAATCGTCTTCTTGAATTAATCTAAAAGGGGTTCCGGATAAGTCTAGCCGATGTTTCGTGTCTAGACTTGAAATAATGTGTTTAGCTCTTTCGGTTCTACTTCCAAAATGAACTTCGTCGAATATAATTAAATCCCATTTTGTCGCCTTAACTTGTGAGAGCCTTATTTTAGTATTTCCCTTTGAATCAATATCTAAGTCTTGAAGAGATACACATAATACTCTCGGCCCGTTAAAGGCAGGGAAATCCCCCTCGTCGGTTAAACAAGGCTCCACAGAAGTTGAATTTTTCTTTCTTGCTCTAATACCGATCCAACCTTGGAATTCGGTATGGCCATTGGCAGTATCTAGCCACTCGCCAATCACTTCAGGTTTGTAGGTAATTATGATCGTATTCTTTGCTCCAACAGATTTGGCTACTAGAAGTCCAGTGTAGCACTTCCCAAATCTCATTTTGGCATTTAATAAAAATCGGTCTTGGTGAGTCGCTGAGCCAATAATTTCTTTAGGATAGTCTTTTAAGAACCATTTTTTGGCTTTATCTACTGCTTCTTGTTGTTCTCTTCTTGGTTTGTAATTCTCTGGACGAGAAGAACCATAAGCCAATTCATTGAAAGCGATTTTGACATCATTAGTGGAAGCATGAAACCATTCTGTCCCAACGCCATCAGCTCTCTTGAATCCATTTTTAATTAATTGAGAATGAACCTTCTTGTCGGTTAATTCTTTAGGAAGGGGAGCCACCCAGAGTATAATGGGAAATTCAGGATTGCTTGTCCCAAACTGCTCGCGGATTCTCTCCTTATGTCTTCCCAGAAGACATTGACCGACTTTTACCAAGCCCTCTTTGAGGTACTTCTCTGTGGAGTAAATATAAAGTTCATTCTCTTCGGAAGCCATTAAGACCATTCCTCTACTTTCTTTTTGATATGCTCCACTTCATCTTTTGTAAGTTTAAAGTAGGAATAGATTTCTTTTTCTGTCCAATTTTTTGATAGATCCAAGTAAGGAACCCAAGCCCATTTATCTTTTGGAATATCTTGAGTCAGTTTTCTTAAACCCAATAAATAACGACAAAAGTCAGTCCTTAGATATTCAATCAATCTTTCAGCTTCAGTTTTTGTTTTAAATGAACCCACGATGTTGTAGGTTTCTGTGCAAATAGCACCTTTTTCCATTAAGAAAATTGTGTGAGCGGGTAGTGTACATCTTCTAGCTCCAGTAGCATAAGCTTTAGGAATAGCTACTTTCCACTCTTCAGCCCTGTCCGCATTTCTGACGATATCTGATCGCTTGATATATTTAATTTTCTTTCCCTTGGTATAACACTTAACTGCTGTTGTTGAACTGGCCTTTGCTTCTTCATTCTTAGAAAAAAAATTGGTTGGTAAGCCAAAAGGTTTACGAGACCAAGCGATATCTGCGACAAATTGACCCTTCCACTTATCGGTAATTTTATTGATAATTGGTCCAGCAAGAGGGTCGTCGGGGATAATATCAAATTTAGAAAGATCGAGATTGTAGGTCTCCTGCTTGTATCCAAAGTTTGTCTTCCCTTTATACTCTTCGCTCCAATTTAGGAAACAAACTCCACCTTGGACATGGACTGTAGGAAAAACATCTTCTGATCTTTCAAAGTAAACAATGTTTTTTACATTGCCACAATTGAGCATTCGGTCTCTGAAATCGTCTAAGTTTTTTCCACCAGAGAACCATCGTGAGGGGATAACTAATACGAACTCTGAAATTTCTTTAGAATCTATTAAGGATTCAACAAAGAAAGGGTATATGAGTTTAGCACTGGCTCCGTGTCCTCCATCGCTTTCCTGATATGGGGGATTGCCGATAGCAACAATCTTCTTTTTGCCAGAAGTCTTTTTGATATAATCGATCATACTTTTGAACTCCTTTTCAAATTTATCTTCATTGAGTCTACCATCTTCCTCGGAGACATAATTTCCATTGCGAATAATGTGATTAAATTCTTCATTGTGAGAATTAATGTTTCCCAAAAAAGTTCTTAGGCTGAGGCGATGATGTCTTTCGTCAGGAGAAAGAGCAAAATACCTGTTCGAGTGATAAAGCTCCTTTTTGATATCCTCAATTGAAGGGGTCTTTGTCTTTGCCCCTTCCTTACATTTAGTTAAGGCACAAGCCAGAAGGAGTTCTCCTGCTTTGCAAAATGGATCAAAAAAGACAGTGTCTTCATCGGCAAATACTTTTGGATTAAAGTGGGAAACAAGTTGAATCGCTCTCTCTAAGAGCATAATCGGCTGATCTCGGCCCTTTACATTTCCAAGAATGTCTACGACATGATTGCTAGAAGTAGTCGGAGATATAGCCTCTGCTTTCATCTATATTCCAATTACTGGTGATTTATTGAGGGATGCTTTTGGAGCATCCTTTGAGTCAATAAAGGTTAGCTTAGCGAATTCAAATTCAATATACCCTCGGGGATTCCCTGAAAGTAGACCTTGGATAAATTTTGAGGCTCTCTCAAAATCAAGGACTGTTAAATTCTGTTTTTTTTGAGTTTCAAAATAAGAGACCCAAGTGTTGTCAAAATCAATCTTCTTCTGATTATTTGATTGAACCCACTTGCTTCCCACTTTTGTTTTAGAGGCAGATATTTTGTGAGCTTCATTCTGGCTCAATGAAGATAAGCATTCGTTTTCCTGAATATGCCATCTTAAAGCACAAATTAGGTGAGCAAAAAAAGATTGGTTTCTTTTAAAGAGTATAAATTCGTCTAAGTTAGTTTTTTCTTTTAAGAATTGAACAACTATTGAGAAAACTCTTGTTCTACAGTGTTGGATATTCTCTTTATCAACATCAATTGCCCATAGGGTATTAATCGAATTTGCTACTGAATAAAACTCAGGCTTGGATATATCTTCTGCTAGGGCCTTTTTATAAATTGATTCTAATCTTCGTTTTAATAAAGGAACGACTATATTCCCATGACCACAGGTTGGTTCAAGAAAAGAAATATCTTCGTTATTCCAGAAATTCCTTTTATCTTTTCCTAGTAAATCTAGCATTCCCTCCACATAAGCTTCAGGAGTGAAGACTTCGCCTAGTTCAAAAATTCTATCTCGGCTTCGATGAAATAAATTATTCAGGTCTATCAAGTTGCTCATAGAATTCGCCTTCCTTGGGTTTTCCCGTATTAGTTCGGCTTAATGGCAAAATTCTTGAGTACTTATCAGCAGTTATGAAAGAAACTATCTAAAGGTAAAGTTGTTTTTTAGGACCTAAGGCGTGGATTGTTTTGTTTAACCGGATTTTTAACCATTCATTAACAGAAAACCAGACTCCAATAGTTAGTATAAAAGTTATATCATCTAAAAATGTTCGAAAAGAAAAAGAAGGTAGTTCAAAGGCCAACTGAGCCTTTAATGTTTTATTCCAACAATGATTTATTTTATAATTCGTATCTTACTGAAGCTTTAGATTCGCACTCAATAAGATGCCTTCATTACATTCTAAAAAAAACAAATAACACAAAGAGTGGCTTTAGATTTTCGTATGCTGAACTTCGTGAGGGAGCAGAGTTGAGCTGTAATAACTATGTTCAAAAGGCTCTTAAGAATTTAAAGGAATTGGGATTGATTGAAATTTCGGTTGTTAAGAAAGTTCAAATAATAAAAGTTTTAAAGACTGCTAAGAAACTAAATTCTAAGAAACTTAGTTAGTATAATTTTTATATCAATCAATTGCCGGATAAGAGATAATCCCCCCCTTTATATTTGATTATCCGTTCTTCCATTTAGGATAATATGGAAGAAGCAATATCAAATAAAAATAGTCCAGAATTTGGACTTTATCTTAGAGAGCAATATCTTCTCTCAAAATCTTTTTCGGATCTTCAGAGAAGAGTTAAGTTAAACAGAGATACAATATTGAGGCTGTTTCTCCTTCACGGAATTGAGTATAGACCTACAAAGAAGAGTTTTATAGGTAAGAAGTCAGACCCTAATACGAAGGCCTCCTTTGTTGCTTTAACCAGATCGATTTATTTAAAACCCTATATAAGCAGGAAGAAGGACTACTATTTCTTTGTATTCCAAATGGTAGAAAAGAGGGGTAAAGATAAGAGAGTTAAGATCATAAGAGATAAAAAAATTGATGAGCTGAATAGGTCGATGAGAATAAACTCAAAAAATGGTCTCAATTTGAACAAAGAGTTGTGTTATTCGCAGGCGAAAGAACTCCTTTTTAATTTGAGAAAAAAGTTTAATATACTTGGGTATAAAAGAACTCCACCACAACTGGAAGAACATAGAAGAATTCGTAAAGAAAAGCTGTTGACGAAACTTAAGTTGATTTTTGAAGGACAAAAATTTTGTGGAACAAAAGAACTAAAAAGGATGTTGTATGAAGCTTCTCTTAAAGAGAAAGGCTGTGAGTGTTGTCATATTAAAAAGTGGAAGAAGAAGGAAATAAATTTTCATCTAGACCATATTAATGGAGATCATTTTGATAATAGATTGGAAAATTTGAGAATTCTTTGTCCAAATTGTCATTCTCAAACAGACACCTATACTGGGAAAAATATCGGTAAGAAAAAGATAAAGTAAAAAATGGTGACCCCGGCATGACTCGAACATGCGACTTTCTGCTTAGAAGGCAGATACTCTATCCAACTGAGTTACGGGGCCAGAAAATCGTCTAACTACTCAGAATTTATAAGATTTTCCAGAGATAGGTCGAAGTGTAAAACACTCTACCAAACAGTCTTTCCGTTGTCATTAAAAATAACACTTCCTGTTATGCTGTGCAGATTTTTTTAAGCCGCTTCGTCTTCCTCTGGGATATAGGTTTCGTCTCCAGATAACTCCCTATGGTCTTTTGCATACTTCATAGTCGTCCGAATGTCGGTGTGTCCTGCTGATAATCTAATTTCATCGGGATTTTTGTTTGCTTTGAAAGCATTGGTAATAAAGGTTCTTCTTAAATCATGAGTCGCATAATCTAATGTTTCTCCGCCCAAAGCTTTTCTCATCTTCTCTGAAATGCGGGACATTTCTTCTGCGAATTTATGAGAATAGGTATCGGGATGCATAATCCAAGTAGTTTCAGTAAAATTTTTGTAAGCCTCTTTTTTTGACGAAAACCAGTGAGGGACTTTCCTCTCCTCTCGTGATTTAAGAACATCGTATCTCGGCTTCCCATCAGCTACTGATATTAATTGCTGGTGAACTCTTAGATAGTCGTTTTTAATATCTTCACTTAAACAAGCCATAGACTCCTGTAAGCGAAGGCCATAGTTCGCTTGTCTCCAAACATAGGGCCTAATTTTTTCGTCAATGTTATCAAGTATGATTTTTAAGTGATTGTCGGGGATATATTTTCCAACACTTTTGGTTTTCCAGCGAACTCTATAGCCCCTCATTTTACTTCTTGAATAAGCCTTAAGTCTTACAGATGGGAAGATTTTAGGATCGTGGTCGTGAAGCCATTCCAAAAATCTGTTTAAAGCCTGCATCTGTTTTGAAATCGTATCTGGGGATACTGGCTCATCCCAAAATCTATATCTATCAGCTTCAGTTCCTTCTAGGTCGCAAAAGAGAGCTAATGACCAACGAGTTTGATGTGCCTTCCATTCAATGGGGTCAGGTTGTTTACACTTTTCAATAAACCAATTTAGATTTTTTCTAGCATAGAAATAAAGAACATTTCTGTATGATTTTGAATCAACATTTGCCTTTAAGTAGAGTTTGTATTCCTCCATAAGGTCTTCAGTAATAAAAGCATGTCTCCACTCATAAGCGTCTTTGGCTCGTTTAATTTCACTCTCGTGGCGAAGATTGGCTTGGAGTAGAACTCGGTTTAATTCCTGTTCTGATGCTTTAGGATTGTAATCTCCCTTAAACCTCTCCCATTTGGTTTTCTTAACTCCATCTTCAACAACTACTCTGTATCGTTTTATCTTGAGAACTCGTTCATTTTTTTTGTTCTTCTCGGGAACCAAATACCAACGACTCCATTCTCCAAACTTTTTAATCTCTTCCATACTGACTCCATTCCCCCGATTAATCGGAGGAAAATGTGAATCAGAGTAGGATAGTTTTTATCCTCCCAGACCAAAGTCATTATCCACCCTACTTTGTAAGTTGTTGAAAATAGGCGAGACTTGACTATTAACCAAATTGTCGGGGAGTTAGAAGGGCGTTGCTCTATCCAGCTGAGCTATGGCACCGTGCTTTAAATGGAATCGCCAAACTAACAGAAGTTACCGAAAACTCAAGAATTATTCGGCGCAGCAAGTAAGCCTATCGCGGCTAAATTGTGCGCCGCATCCGGAAAAGTAACGGCGTACCTCTCACCTCTCAGGCTTTGCGGTTGTGGAGGGTGGCGCAGACGATGACGCCGCCGAGGATGATGTACCAGGTTGTTAAAATCCAGATCAGGAGAATCGGGACAGCGGCGAAGCTGCCGTAGATTTTGTTGTAGTTGAAAAGTTGGAGGGTGGCCCAGGAGAGAACTTTTTGTGCGCACAGAAGCACAATGGCTGTGGCGCTCGCCGAAATGAGCACCGCTCTCCACTTCACGCTGACATCCGGAACAAATTTAAAGACAAGCAGCAGTCCCAACCAAACAAGGAAAGCGCCGTTCAGGATCTTTGGATAAAAGTGAGTGATGAAGGTGACCTCTTCGAGCGAGCTTAAGGTCACGTAGAAAGCCAAGCCGAAGGGCAGGGACAGAATCAAGAGCCAGTAAAAAATCAAGCGCCGGTAAAAAGGCCGTGAGTTTTCGTGGTTCCAAACGCGGTTGATGCCCTTCTCCATTTCGTGCAACAAACGCAAAGACGTCAGGATCAGAAAAATCGCGCCCGTCGTTCCCACCTTGCCCGCGCTGATGTTGTTCAGAAAATCACGCACGGCCCGAGCCGCTTCGATGCCCGCCGTGTCGCGCAGATTGTGCAAAAAAATTCTTTCGACTTGGGGGTAGAAAGCTTCGAAGCCTCCGCCCACGATTTTAAGCGTGGCCAGAACCACGGCGATGAAAGGAACCAGGGCAAGGATCGTAGAAAAGGACAGGGAGCCTGCGACTAGCTGGAGTTCACCGTCGCGCAGACGGGCCGAGAAATCACGGATGATTTTTCTAAAGCCAGAGTTTTTTCTTAACAGCGAAATCATTCCCGTTTCTTTCTATCAGCGCCGAATCACACGAGGGGTCATGCTCAAAAAATAAATACCAGGAGTGATCTGCGGCTTCTGATAAAATTTTCTGTTTTTCTTCCATCAAAGTCAAAGGATGCAAATCATAACCCATGACCCAAGGGATACGGACGTGGGAACTGGTCGGAACGACATCTGCACAGTACAAAAGACTCTTCAGTCCGTCCGTGACCTTAACCATCTGCTGAGCTTGAGTATGGCCATCCGAGGTGATCACCGAGAAACCAGGAATAAAGTCCTCTAAATTGCCGTCGATCTGCTTCAGCACGCCGGCCTCGATCAGCGGCTTAAAGTTGGCTTCGTAGTAGCTCGCGCGCTCGCGCAGATTAGGCGCCGTAGCGGTCTCGAGATTTTTCTTCTGGACCCAGTACTGGGCCTTGGGAAAAGTGGGGGCGAGTTTTTGATCTTTTTCCGTCGTGGCTCCGCCCGCATGATCGAAATGCAAATGGGTGAGGATCACATGGTCGATGTCTTCAGGCTTGAGGCCATGCCGTTGCAATGACTTTAGCAAAGACGGGCCGCTCGAGTCGATATTGAACATATCGGCGAATTTATTTCCGAGTTTCTCGCCGTATTTCAAAACGAAATCTGCGCCATTTCCCGTGTCGATCAAGACGTTACAATGCGGGGACTTCAGCAGCAAAGCCCGCGCCTCCATTTGAATTCGATTTTTTTCATCGGGGGGATGGGCCTTTTCCCACAGAACTTTCGGCACCGTTCCGAACATGGCGCCGCCGTCGAGGCCAAAAATTCCGGTGGGCACGGGGCACACCTCGTAGGGACCAATTTTTAAGTGGATCTTTTCAACCGATGAGTCCATCGTCGTCTCCTGAGGGTGAAGTGTTTTCAACTATCGTCTCTCCTGGTTTGCGCGCAAAAGCTCCGGGACTGATGCCCTCGACCCAGACTTTGTAGGCTGCAAAAACCTGCGCGATGGGGCCGGGCGGATGCACGGGGCCGACGTGAACCACAAGCTTACCGGGTTTCGGCATGAGCTTACCCTTAGGCCACAGGTCCATATTGCCATCCAAATACATAAACAAAATAGGCGTTTTGGTTTTCTCTGAAAAAATACTGACGCCGCGTTTGAAATCCTGGATTTTGCCGTCTTTTGAGCGGGTTCCTTCCGGGAAAATAATCAACCACATGCGGTCCAGCTCGTTGAGCAATTTGATGATCAGATTGACGGCCTCGCCTTTGCGATCCTTACGATCGATGGGAATGGCGCCTAAACAGTGTTGCGAGAAAAACGTGAAAAGGGGATTCGTAAAAAAATAATCCTTCGCCGCCGCGATGTAGAGATTCAGCCAATAACGGCGCGGGATCGCCGCCGCGATGGAGGTGGCATCGAGATGTGAAGAGTGATTGCTGATGATGAGAAGCTTGGGGTGCAAGCGATAAATATCTTTAAAACTTGCGCCCTTCACTTTCATGCGAATGTAGAATTTAAAGGCGAGATTCTGCAGGAAGATCGACCACAGAAAGCGAAAGAAAATACTGGTGAGGTCAATCTGCCGGGTAAAAAGAGGCAGATGCTTCAGGTAGGTGGGAAGCTTCGTCCATTGCTCATTTTCGTAGTCCCAATCTTTCATGCATTCTTTCTAGTTGAGCAGTTGCATCACATAATAGTAAATAGGCGCGACAAAAATCAGCCTGTCCATGCGGTGAAGGATATCACCACGGCCCAAAATAAAAGGTCCCACGATGCGAACGCCGGCATCCCGGCGCACGACCGTCATGACCAGGTCCCCCAGCACTCCGCCAAAGGCCGCGACGAGGCCCGAAGCCAGCCAGTATTTGTCAGAGCGATCTGGAAGCACGAAGCGCATGGCGCCCGCCAAAAAAAGAGTCAGCGCGAAAGAAACCAAGGTCCCAAAGACCGTTCGCCGAGGGTTGATCCCGGGAAGCAGTCTCCAGCCGCGAAAATACTGTCCCACCGCGAGGTTCGTGTTGTCGCAAAATTCCGTGAGGACGATCAAATAGAGCACCTGGTAAATTCCATTGGGAAACTGCAGAATCAAACCCAAATGCATAAAGGACCAACCCAAAAAGATAAAAGCCAAGAGGGTCAAAGAAATGTACTGGATCATGCGCCGATAATTGTTGCGGGCGAGCGGAACGAGGCAGCTGACACCGAGGACAGCCATGGGCATCACATTGAAATAGTCACTGCGATTGAACCAGCTGCAGACGCCCAGACCGATGATGCCGACATAGCAGATGAGGACAAAGTAACTGCGATGGAACATTCCCATGAGCTGAAAGAAAATCTTTGCGCCGTAAATCGCGAGCGCCGTTAAAAAGATCAAGGGCCAAGGATCGGGAAGACCCAGAAAAACAAACAAGACAGGGGCCGCAAAAAGCCAACTTTTGATGCTGGCCCAGCTGTTGACGAAATAATAATTTTTTTTGCGAAAGAAAAAAACGATGGAACCCGAGACGAAAATAATCGACAGCACGATGAGGACCGTTTGGTGGTATATCGGGCTGTCCCAGGCCGTGGGGAATTGGATCACGGAAGAGGTGTTCATGAGGGACTTTCTTCTTCGATATTATAATCTTTGATTTTTTTGTAAAGATTGGAGCGCGAAACCTTGAGCAGACTCGCGGCCCCTTCGATATCATCGGATTGTTTGATGGCCGTGCGAATCACCAGAATTTCAAATTCAGAGACGAGGCTGTTCAGGCCTCTTTGCAAGTCGAGGGCTTGGTAACTGGAATCCTTCGTCACTTTCCGCGGAGACTGGACCCACGCCTGGACATCTTCTTCGCGGATCAAGGGTAAAGGCGAGGTGAGGCTCAGTTGCTCGCAGACCCGCTTCAATTCACGCACATTTCCTGGCCAGTTGTAGGCGAGCAAACTCTGTAAGCCGTCTTCGGCGAATTTCTTATTGCGTTGGGGCCGTTCGGCCTGCAGAAAATAGTGGGCGAGGGACGAAATATCTTCGGCTCTTTCGCGCAAAGGGGGGAGCTGAATTTTTTGATTGTTCAGGCGAAAGTAAAGATCCTCACGAAACTCCTTGTTTTGCACCATCTGATCCAGAGGTCGATTCGATGCCACGATGACACGGGTGCGGACCGTGATATTTTCTTTAGCACCTACTTTGCGAATTTCACCGGACTCAAGAAAGCGCAAAATTTTCACTTGTTGAGGCAGGGGCATCGCCTCGATTTCATCCAAAAAAAGATCGCCCCCACTGGCCGCTTCGATCAGGCCCATTTTGTTTTGGTCGGCCCCGGTGAAGGCCCCTTTGACGTGACCAAAAAGTTCCGACTCAAACAGATGTTCGGGAATGCTTGCGATGTTCACCGCGATGAAGGGCCTTTCGTTTTCTTGCTCATGCAGCAAACGTGCGACGACCTCTTTGCCGGTTCCGGTTTCGCCTTCCAGGAGAACGGTTTTGCTTTCGCCCTTCAGCTCAGCGATGCGCTTTTTAATTCTTTGCGAAGCGGGGCTTTCGCCGATCCAGCGCGTGCGCTTGGTTTGCGCCGAATTTTCGACCGAGCGTAAATCCCAGAGGGCTTCGATTTTCTCGAGCATCAAGATGATTTCTTCAGCGGGGATGGGCTTTGCCAAAAATTTTTGTGCGCCGGCGCGCAGGCAGCTCTCCATGAGTTCTCGACTGAGGTCGCCCGACATCGCGATCACTTCGACGTGCGGTTGTTTTTTGATGAGCTTCGTGATGATGCGTGGACCAGCCGCTTCGACCTGTTTCGATTGCAGATGCATATCCACGAAAGCCGCGTGATAAAAACGCTCGATGGGAATCAGTTCTTCTGATTGCGCAGAAAAGGCCTTCCACTGCGAGGGAAGAGATAGTTTCAAGGCTTGATGAATCAGGGGATCGTCATCAACAATCAGTAGGTTAAACACTCTAGATGCCATAGGGAAAATGATCTCTCGGCGGCGCTTGTTTGAGAACTCTTAGTGCGTGACGTTAACAAAATAAATCGAATGGAATACAGACTTGAGCCCCTTCTCTGCCCAGAGTAATGTGCAGAGGAAGCTTCAGCGTAAAAAGGACAATATGGACAAAATAAAAATCTTACTGGTGGAAGGCATTCATCCCGTCGCGAAGGAGCGGCTCGAAGAAGAGGGCTTTCACGTCGATTTGCTCTCGCACGCGCCGCCCGCTGCGGAATTGAACAAACTCCTTCCGGCCTATCAGGCCTTGGGAATCCGTTCAAAAACGGAATTGACCAAAGAAGTTCTTCTGCAAAACAAAAATATATTGACCGTAGGCTGCTTTTGCATTGGCACAAATCAAGTGGATCTCGTGGAAGCAAAAAGTCTAGGGCTTCCGGTCTTCAACGCCCCTCACTCGAACACCCGCAGCGTCGCGGAGTTGGTGATCGCCGAGATGATCGCGCTTTCCAGGCAGCTCGGTGACCGCAACAGCCTCGCTCATCGCGGCGAGTGGATGAAGTCCGCCGATGGGTCCCGTGAGGTGCGCGGCAAAGTTCTCGGCATTGTCGGTTACGGCCATATCGGAACCCAAGTGAGCATTTTGGCTGAAGCCATGGGTTTGAAAGTCGTCTTTTTTGACAGCGTGAAAAAGCTTCCGTTAGGGAACGCCCTTTCAAAGAACAGTTTGAAGGAACTCTTGCAAGAATCTGATTTTGTCACCCTGCACGTACCGGAAACTCTCGAGACGAAGGATATGATCGGTGAACGCGAATTTTCTTGGATGAAAAAAGGCAGCTGTTTGATCAATGCCAGTCGTGGTTCCGTCGTCGTGATCGAAGATTTGGTCAAAGCTTTGCAGACAAAACAGATCGCGGGTTGCGCGATCGACGTTTTTCCACACGAGCCGGCTTCGAACAAAGAAAAATTCCAATCTCCGCTGCAGAATTTGTCGAACGTGATTCTTACTCCGCATATTGGTGGCAGCACCGAGGAGGCTCAATACGCGATTGGTCTTGAAGTGGCTGAAAGCTTTCGCCGCTATCTGAAAATCGGTTCCTCCTTAGGGGCGGTGAATTTTCCGAATGTGGACCTGCCGGTGAAAAAAGGAACCTCGCGGATCCTGAACGTGCATCGCAATGAGCCGGGCGTTCTCGGCGACATCAACGGCTTGATTTCCAAAGCCGGGGCGAATATTGAAGCGCAGTTTCTTTCGACCGACGACAAAATCGGTTATCTGGTCATGGATCTGCACAGCTCACAGGCCAAAAATCTTTGCCAGGAAATCAGCGCCCTTCCCCGCAGTATTCGCACCCGGGTGGTCTACTAGGGATTTAAGTCCATCACTTTGCCCGGATTCATAATGCCATCCGGGTCAAAGACCTTCTTGATCCCGCGCATGAGTTCGATCTCGGCGCTCGAGCGGGTATAGGTTAGGAAATTTTTCTTGGTCAGGCCCACGCCGTGTTCGGCAGAAATACTGCCTTGGTATTTTTGAATCGTCGCAAAAATCAAAACGTCCACCTGACGGCATTCTTTCACAAAATTCTCTTTGCTCAAACCGTCGGGTCTTAGAATGTTGATATGTAAATTGCCGTCACCGATATGGCCAAACCAGATGACTTCCCAGGTGGGATAGGCCTGTAAAAGAATTTTATCCAGATCTTGCATGAAGGCGGGAACTTGAGAAATGGCGACCGAAATATCGTTTTTGTAAGGAGAAAATTTCGCCAGAGATTCGCTGATATTCTCGCGATAACGCCAGAAGGTCGACGCCTGGGTTTCGGACTGGCTCATGATCCCGTCTTGCACCCATTCCTGTTCGATGCATCTTTCAAAAACACCGAGGGCTTGTTCCTCGTCCTGTTCGTTACGAACTTCAACTTCCGCTAAAACATAAAAGTCACTTTTTGAACTCAAGGGCGCGGGCAACTGAGTGGCTTCCATCACCTTTTGCAGAGCTTGATCCGAGAACATCTCAAAGGCCACGAGCGAAGTTTTCGTTTTGAATTCAGCAAAAACTTTCATCACGGCATCGAGTCCGCTGACCGCCATGATCAAAACTTTCAAAGGCGGTGGTGGTGGCGCCAAGCGCACGGTGGCTTCGACCACAAAACCCAGGGTGCCTTCGCTGCCGATGAAAAGATGGCGCAAATCATATCCCGTCGCATTTTTCACCAGGCCATTGTTCAGATCCAGAACTTCGCCGGTGCCGGTCACGACTTTGAGGCCCGCAATCCATTCGCGGGTGAGGCCATAGCGGACGACTTTGATCCCCCCGGCATTGGTGGCGATATTGCCACCCATTTGCGAAGATCCACTGGCCGCGAAATCCACGGGATAGAAGAGATTTTTCGAATGCGCAAATTCCTGCAAGGCCTTGGTGACGACCCCTGCTTCAATCACCACGGTTTGATCCACGGGATTGAATTCTTTGAATTTGTTCATTTGATCAAAAGAAACGATCACTTCTCCTTGAGTCGCGCAGGCCGCTCCACTGAGGCCGGTGCGTCCTCCCGAAGGGACAAGGGCTATTTTATGATGGCGGGCCCAATGCACCAGCTGAGTGACATTTTCAATTGTACGCGGGAATACGATGGCCGAGGCTTGGATATCAAAATAAGTGGTCCAATCTTTTCCCCAGTATTTCAGGGATTCCGGATCGGTTTTGATTTGATCTTTCGCGAGAATTTTTTCGAGTGCGCTCAGAGCAGCGGTCATAGGGGGCCCTCATCCAGATCAGAAAGTTCGGGATCGTCCATTTGAGAAGATCGCGGAGCCGAGCGAAGGGTGCGAACTTTAAAAAAAGCATAAAACGGACAGAAGCCCCAGCCGGCGGTCAAAAGAAAAAACACACCGATATAGGCCCAGAAGGGGCCCCCTGCAATGGCGAAGGCCGTGAGGAAGACCCCCAAGAAGATGCGAAAAACCCGGTCCCACCAGGCCATATTGCATCTCATTTATTTGAGAGCCTCTTGGAGTTCACCGGATTGGTACATTTCCATCATGATATCGCTGCCGCCAATAAGTTGTTTGTTGGCGTAAAGCTGAGGGATGGTGGGCCAGTTGCCGTAGTCTTTGATGCCTTGGCGAATCTCTTCGTCTTCCAGAACATTGATATCTAAGAATTTAACGCCGAGATCCTGTAAGATCGCGCAGGCCCGTGAAGAAAAACCGCACATGGGGAAACTCTGGGTGCCCTTCATGAAAAGGACCACTTTGTTTTCGTTGAGAATTTTTTCGATGCGCTCTTTTGTTTCACTCATGGATCACTCCTTTAATTTTGTTTTGATGGAAAGGGCATGGACCTCGCCGGTTTTCAATTCGGGGCCAAAGCAAGCCATGACGTGTTGGTGCTGCTGAATGCGGCTGAGCCCTTTGAAGGCGGCGCTTTCGACACTGACTTCGTAGTGATCGTGGGTGCCGGTCAAATCATGCACTTCGATGACGGCGGTCGGGTAGTGTTGCTCGAGGCGGGATTTCATCTGTTCAGGTGTCATGGGAGGGACCTTAGCAGAGGGCCTGGCTCGGGGCAAGGTTTCGCCAGAGGAGGGGGGCGCTCTTTCTTAAGGACTTTCTTCTTGTGTTGCATGATGCGATCCGTCGTATTAGAGTGGCGGCCATGTTCACCCCCACGCGCCGTCTTCAAAAAGTTTTGATGCTTTTGCTTTTGAGTTTGGTTTTTTACTTTGCGGCTCGACTGGAGTTTTATCTTTGGAATGCGCCCCATTATCGAGACAAGTCCGTCTTTGATATTTTACTGTCATTTGTGGTGGGTATTCGTTTCGATGTCGCGGCCTGCATGATGCTGAATGCGCCCCTTTTACTGTGGACCTTCGTGCCTTGGCCAAGATCCTTCGAAAAATTTTGGCAATGGTCCCTGTGGGGGCTTTTCTGCCTGATCCAAATTCCTTTTTTGATTTTGAATTTGGGCGATACCGAATACATCAACTTCGTCGGCCGCCGTTTTTCTTTTGATTCCCTGTTCATCGCGAATGAAATTTCGGGGAAGATGACGAATTTTTTGGTGAGCTATTGGTTTTTGTTTCTCGTGAATACTTTGCTTGTGCTTCTCCTTACGATCAGCAGCTACTATCTGATCAGGCGGGTCCAGAGAGCCTCTGTCTGGCCCCCTCAAGCGTCATTTAAGCTCTGGCTGGGGCATGGTTTTTTGTGCTTTGTTTTGGCCGTGGTTTTTGTGGTAGGGATTCGCGGGGGGCTTCAGCGCAAACCTCTAAGCTTCGTGCATGCCAATATTTTCCCCGCCCCCTTGCTCAATAACTTGGTTCTCAACTCGACCTTTACCTTCATTAAGAGCATCAAAGAGGACAAACTTAAAAAACCGCAGTATTTTTCGGATAAAAAAGAAATGCTGAGTTACTTGAACGGCTCCCTTGCGGCTTCATCTGTTTTAGAGGGTCACCGTCCTGCGCAGAAACAGAATGTCGTCATTATTATTTTAGAAAGTTTTGGATCGGAATACGTAGGTCCACACAAAGGGAAAAGTTTTACGCCTTTTCTGGATGAGCTCGCGAAAAAATCCTTAGTTTTTCCCCATGCTTATGCAAATGCCCGACGATCCATCGAGGGCGTGGCGGCTGTCATGGGCGGAGTTCCCGCGATGATGGATGAGCCTTTTATTTCTTCGCATTTCATGTCGAATTATTTTTTGGGCTTGGGGTCTTTGTTGGATTTGCAAGGCTATCACACGAGTTTCTTCCATGGGGCGAATAACGGTTCGATGTACTTTGACTCCTTCATGAAGAGCGCGGGGGTGGAGCATTACTTTGGCGCCCACGAATTTCCCGATCAATCCCAGCATGACGGTGTTTGGGGGATCTGGGACGACGTTTTTTTAAAATTCATGGCGCAGAAAATTCAGCAATTTCCTCAACCCTTCATGAGCTCTGTTTTTACCCTGACGTCGCATCAGCCTTACAAAGTTCCTCCCGCCTTTGAGGGGAAATACCCGGAAGGTGAAATTCCTATCCTCAAATGCGTGGCCTATACTGACGATTCTCTGAAGCAATTCTTTGCCATGGCGGCCACTCAAAGTTGGTATGACAAGACTTTATTTGTTATCACCGCCGATCACACGGCAGGGCACTACCTTGAAGCGTCCATGAACGATGAGGGGGACTACCACATCCCGTTGATATTTTTTCATCCGCGGATGAAATGGCCCGCTTTGCAAACAGAGCAGGTCGTTCAGCAAATTGATATTTTACCCTCGATTTTGGATTTTTTAAATCTTCCGCAAAAAGATAAAAACTATCTGGGAAGCTCCGTTTTCGTTCCCGGCGACAAGGCCGCCGTCGCTTTCATCGATGGACGTTATTTGCTTTTTGCTCAGGATTATTTTTTGAAGTGGGACCTGGGCGCGCCGGAGCCGCTGTTTTATTCTCAAAATGATACGCAAGAGAAAACGCCTCTCTTGCAGCCACAAGCTCGGCGCGAGATCCTTGTCAAAAAGTTGAAAGCCGCGATACAATACTTTGGAGAGGGGATGTGGGATAATAAGCTCTATTATCCCACGGTCAATTGATGAAAATTCTATTTGTATTTTTGTTTTCGCTCGCTGCGGTCAGTTCTGCGCAAGAAGTGATCCGTCACAAGACCATTACCGACTGCACCCTCGATTTGGACCGCCATCGTTTCGATGGAGTGGATACGAAGAAGAAGGCCGAGAAAATTTGCCAGGAGTATTCGCAGAAGGTCATTAACTGCGCGACCGAGCTCGCCCAGGCGAAGCGGTTGACGTACACTTTCACCACGGCCTTGAAGGATTGCAATCGTGTTCGCAATCCTGAGAGCCCGAACGGGTTGAATCAGTAGGGTTGGGTTTTTGCGCGGGGATTTCGCTTCTTATCACGGCTTCGTCCAGCGGTGATTGTTTGACGATGCTATGGCCATCCATGAGCAGGCTGTATTCTGCCCATCGTGGGCAGAATAACGTGGAAATTTTTTTGCACATGGAGTTTCCGAAGAATTCTCTAGCTTCCTCGACCTGATCGCCACGACGGCGATCAGGAAGGCCCGCTCACGGATGGCTGCACTCACTTTATACAGAGAGACGCTGTAGAATCACTCGATCTAAGGCTTTAGGAGCTGATGATTGTCGGAACACTCATATTGTAAGCCACCTTTGACATCCACATTTATGGATGGTGAAAAACAGTCTTTTTCGGAGCAGACCATTTCTTGAACAGAAACATTTGCCAGCTGATAAGAGCTAAAGCTGAGGAATATATTATAGTAGGTATAGCCCCCATCAGGGCGTGGAGTTTGCTCGACATATTCAAGTCCAACGAGCTTTAAAAGCCGTCCCTCGTGCCAGAGGTCATCCAATCTGGTTTCAAAATTCGAAGGAAGAGGAACAAGCTTGTGAAAATCTAAATTTTTTCCGTGAAGTTCGAGGTCTAAAGCACTGTCAATAACCGTCGCTTTGACGCTGCAGACTTCTCGAATACTTTGCAAATAATTATAGAGATCTGTTTGATTATTAATATTAGGCAAAGAAGGGGAGCCCGTATCTAATAGGCTCATATTGTAGCCGTTTGTCGGCAAAAAGCCTGAGACCGTTGATTGATGCAAAAGGACACCAAGAGCTTGGGGAGTCATGTCCGGAGAGGTGTTAAACCAATCATAAGAAAATTTGAAGTTGGCTTGATTGAGCAGATCATTCCACTCGCTCCACTTCAGGTGAGTGTAATTTTTAATGACAAGATCTGTAGTTTTCTGAACATCGACATAGTCTCGCGGGACAAGATTTATCGTGGCATCTATTTTTATTCGATTGGCATTGTCATTGGGATCAAAATGATCTCCTTTTGCTGCTTTAAGGAGGCGGTAGTCGCTTGCAAAATGAAGTATTTTTAAACCCATCAGGCTTTCATGGACCAATAAAGTGCTTTGATCTTCGGGATTCATCGTATCCCAAATATTTTTATCGATCCAAACACGATCAAATCCTTGCAGGATTGCTTGATCTGTTTGGACGGCTGAATTCAAAAGCTCTTGAGGAATGGATTTGAGAGGGCCTGGAACGAAAAGCCACATTTTTTGAGTAAATGCTGAGAGGAGCAAGTTTCTTAAAACATCCAAGCTATCGCGCAAATCTTCAGGGGGACGATTGAGATGCTTTTTCTCTAGATCCAGAAGAAGGGGGGCTATAGCGATTTGAAAGGCCTTCAATTTCGTCACATCTTGAGCATAGCTTTCGAGAGGTTTTCCTTGATAAGTATTTCCCCCGCCATCACTGCCTCCGCCGGTTTGGGAAGCAGAGCGCGCAGCAGGGCTGTCGGATGAGCCGTGTTGATGCGTGCAAGAAGCTAAAAATACAAGAGCGATAAGACCTGTGAAAAGTTGACGATGCATGATGTAGTCCTTCCCGGCGGAGCCGTATTGTATCGATTGCTTTAAGGTTATGGCAAAGCTTCTCAAACTTCTTTACTTTCTTTTTTAAATTTGGCAACTTTTCTTAAAGTTACTTTAAGAAAGTTTGTAAATAGCTATACCTATTAGGAAACATGATGAATATTATTTTTGATTATGAGCTTCACTACGCCTATATAAAGGATCGTCTTATCGGCGCGCGAGGAGTGAAGCAACGCTTTGCTGAATACATCCGCGTTCAACCTGCGTTCTTGTCTCAAGTGTTAGCGCAGAAATATCCGCTGAGCTTAGAGCAAGCGGATCTGGCGAATTCTTTTTTTGAGCATTCGATTGATGAGTCTAGTTATTTTATAGCTTTAGTCAGCCGAGATCGTGCAGCGACGATCTCTTTGAAAAAATATTTTACGAATCAACTGGACGATTTGAAGAAAAAAAGATTTGAAATTGTGCGACGACTGGAACGCAAAAGTGAAGTTTCTGAAATTGCTAAAGGAATCTATTATTCATCATGGATCTATAGCGCTATCCACATCGCAACCACCATACCAAGCGCACGCCGACCCAGTCAGCTTCAGAAAATGCTCGGCATTGAGTCAGAAGTTCTTAAAGATGCCTTGCAGTTCTTGGAAGATAACAATCTGATCTATCAGAAAAATGGTGAGTATCATCCCTCTCAAAATTGGCTTCGCTTAGGACGTGGCTCACCCTATATCAAACAACATCACAGTAATTGGAGGCAGAAAGCAATCCATCACTTTGAACGGAATAATGACGATGATCTGCATTTCTCCGGAATTTATTCGTTAGATGTTAAAACGGCCGTTTCTATCCGCGAAGAAATTTTAGAGTTAATATCCCGACAGGTAAAAAAAATTGAAAAGGCTCCTGAGAAAGAGCTCTATTCATTGGGGATCGATTTTTTCTCGGTGAGTTCTTCAAGTTAGAAGAAAGCTATTTTCATTTTTTTGTTTTGTCCTTAAGCCAGTGGACTCATTTCACTGCAAATAACATCGTTCGGAGAGGCAAAGGATCATAGCATTCCCAACTCAACCTCCCCAAAAAAACGAGCGACTCTTTCGAATCGCTCGCCTCAGGGAGCTAAGAATAAATTCCTCGCTCGTAAAAACTAGCGCGTCTTTTTATTGTCTTGAGAGTGCTCTAGCTTATCGCCAGCGTTACGAACCGCATTGCCGATTTTTTCGGCGCCTGCATTAGCGATTTTTTCGCCAACGCGTTCAATCTTGTTGCCGACCTTGTGAGCCAAGCCTTCTTTATCTGATGATTTGTCGGCTGCGGATTTTCCAAAATTTTGTGAATTCATTTTTTCCATGATGTCTTCCTTTCGTGAAGTCTGAACTCGCCGAAGCGAGTATGGTTACCCAGCACTTTACAACAAGCGTACCGAATGCAAAAAAGGCCTCAGAAGGGGTTTAAATGGCCAGCGGGTAGGAATGGCGAAATTCTTCGTGGAATTTCGCCACAGTGTTGGGGAAGAGGGGCAAGGGAAATTAAGCGGCTGCTTGTATCTTATGACCACATTCAGGGCAGAATTTGGCCTGTGACATAATGTCGCTTTGACACTGAGGGCAAGTGGCTCCGCCGGATTTCTTTTTCGCTTTCTCTTCTTTTTCGTCCAGATCAACGAAACCCTTCTCGTTCCATTTATCGATTTCTTTGAGCATTTTCCAACTTTGGTAGACGCTGCGGAATTCCTTCGGTTCAAACTGCAATTGAACGCCGGCGGTGGCATTTTTTCTTTTGCAGAACACACCCTTGGCTTCCAGTCGAGCAAAGTGGTCGTTATTTAGCGCGATGCCCATTTCGTTTTTACAGTACTCCACCATCGTCGAAAATTCGATCGAGGCGACGCCAAAGCGATCCACCGGGGTGGATTCCGAAAGCTTCAAAAAACCTTCGAGCATCTGCACACAGAAATCGTCCACGCGCAGCAGCTCGGAACGACCGCCTTTGAAATAATAGTACTGATAGAATTCAAAAAAACTTTCCAGCAGAGGCAAATCTAAAAAATGAATTTTCTGGATCTCGTCGGGGCCTTCGGGATTGTCGATGCTCTTTCCCATTTCGTAGATCGCGAGCTTCAGCTTGACGAGAATGTTCATCGCTTGCTCGATGCGCTTCGGGCCTTCACCCATGATTCTTTGCGCATACTGCTTCATCATCATCCAATCGATCACCACGCGACCCGCCTGCGAATGGTCACCTTTGTGATGGGCCGTGTGGTAGACAGCGCCAAAAACCTTAGCCACTTGATCCTCGGGGCAAGGAGAGGCGTCTTTCTCCATACGGTGCGAGCGGACTTCGCCGGCGGCCATCTTGAGGCGTTCGGCCAAACTTTTGATGATCACTTTGAGCATCTGCGGCGCGCCTTCGTAGTTCTGCTTCAATGTTTCAACGGGAATTTCGAGAACTTTTGTTTCGGTGGTCGCGATGGCCGAGGTGCCATGAGTCGTGATGCCCAGAATGACTTGCTCGCCTAAAATTTGCGCCGCCCCGATTTGAAACAGGTCCACGGTTTTTTTGCCGCGAATCAGGCATTGATTGACGCCACCGGATTGGATCAAATAAACGGCTTGAATCTTATCGCCGTCTTTAAAGATCACTTCACCTTTTTTGAAAGTCTTCTGTGACATAAATGCTCCTCCGATTGCGGCCTTAAAGTCTTATCGGTTTGCTTATCGGTTCGACAGAGCGGAAAGTTGAATGAATCGGCTCGGACTTTCGTCGTAGATTTTTGACCTCGGAGTGTGGTAAAGCTGATAGAACTTCATGAAGCCCGTTTATTTTCAGGCCGCGAGTGCCGCACATCAAAAAAAAGAAAAAGCCAAAGCGCGTGATCTGCGCCTCTCGGCCTGGTGGAAACAACAGCTTGGACAGGGGCGATGCTACTATTGTGAGCAGCGCTTTAAACCCAGCGAGCTCACCATGGACCACGTGCTTCCTATTGCAAGAGGAGGCACGTCGGACAAAAAAAACTGTGTCACCAGTTGCAAAGAGTGTAATACGAAAAAGGGTCACAAGTTACCGGTGGAGATGGTCCTCGAGAAAATGGGTGTGGAAAAGCAGGATTCCGACAAGGAAGAAACTTCGGAAGATGACAAGGATTAAGTCTATTTTCGCTGCATTGTCCCATTCTTTGGTCTTGCTTTAACCCGCTGCGTTCTTGTTAACCTAGAGCTGATCGCACATTCTAACTGAGACAACTTAAGGAAAAAGGCAGCCGTGAGTAAGATTACAAAAAGTAGTACCGCTGAATATTTCGCAAAAAATTTACAGCAGGTGGGGTTCTCTTCTCCACTTAAAGCGGTTTTGACAACTCTCAAAGAGGCTGTGGATAACTCTTTGGACGCCTGCGAGACGGCCGGAATCTTACCCGATCTTTTAGTGGAAGTGGCTAAGGTAGGAACGGGCTCAACTAAAAATACCGACCTTATCCGCATCGTGGTTGAAGACAATGGACCTGGCATCGACGGGGACGATCTCACGAAAGTTTACGGCGAGTATTTAGCCTCTTCTAAATTCGGTCGTGGACAGTGCTCGCGTGGTCAGCAAGGGATCGGGATTTCCGCCGCGACGACCTGGGCGCAAATGACCAATGCAAAAGGTGTGAACGTCATTTCTAAAACCAAGAAAATGCGCAAGGCGATTTCGGCCCAAGTCGATGTTGATATCAAATCCAATACGGGTGTTCTTAAAAATAAAGAAACCATTGATTGGGATCGTGAGAGCGGAACACGCTGTGAGTTTATTTTGGATGGACGCATTCAGCTCAATGGCGATGGCGGTCTGGTGACCTACATCGAAGGCAGCGTCCTCGTGAATCCGCATATGACCATCACCTATAAACTTTCGGAAGCCGATTTTGTCACCGTCAATCGCGTGACGGATGAGGCGCCTGAAATTCCGGCGGCGACTTTGCCGCATCCCCATACTTTTAAATTGGGGGAGTTCATCACTCACGCCACTTTATTTGGGAAAATGCCCCTGAAAAATTTTTTGAAGACGGGCTTTTCCAGGATTTCAGATCAGTCGATTCAGGATTTCGTGAAAAAGGGGATGCCGAAGGCCCTGGTTGAAAAACCGGTGACGGCTTTGACGGATGAGGACTTTAAAAAAGTTTTCACCGCGGTTCAAGATACCGAGTTGATGCCTCCATCGACGAAATCTGTTCTCACCGTAGGTGAGGAGGCTTTGTCTAAATCGATTCAGCGGTTGGGCGAAGTGGATTTCTTCTCCGTCGTGACACGTAAGCCGCGCATTTGTGATTTTAAACCCGTGGTGGTTGAGGTCGCTTTAGCCCGTTTCATCAATCGAACCATGGATAGCGAAGGTCCGGTGCAGCTCTTGCGTTTCGCGAACCGGGTGCCCTTGCAATTTGATAAATCGGGTTGCGCGATCACCTGGGCGATTGAGTCGGTGAATTGGAAATCCTACGGGTTGGGACAACCGAAGGACAGCTTGCCCATTGGACCCTACGTTTTTGCCGTTTCGATCACCTCGCCTTTTATTAAATTTAAGAATGCTTCGAAAGAAACGATTGATGCCTCAGAGGAATTGGTCGGTGAAATTCGCTTAGCCTTGATGCAAGCGGGGCAGAAGCTTTCTCGCCATATTCGTAAAGAAACGAAAGAGGCCGATCTCGAGAGAAAACTTTCCCATATCGAGCAATTTGGACCGATTTTGGTGGATGGTTTGTCACGTATTATTGGCGCCTCGGATGCTCGCAAGAAAAAAGCGCAAGAGGGACTGCGAAAACTTTTGGGACGTGATTCCGAAGCTGCGGTGGCGGATCTTGAGGCCGCTGAAATTAAACTCCTCAAAATGAAACAGAAGAATTTTGATGGCGGCAGCGAGGATGAAGAGAAAGATATCATCCGTGCGGCTGACTTGATGGAAGATGCGGTTGAATCCGCTGAAACGCCGAAGACAACAAAGAAAAAGGTGGCGACTAAAAAAGTAGCGACTAAAAAAGGCGGAAAATAATGGGAAAATTGCTAAGTGTTCGTGATCTTAATATCAATATCCCGAAAGAGGCCCGCAATTTAGCCGATAAGATGCTTCGCGATCTGGAGAATTCGAAGCGGCCGGTGCTCGAGGCGGTTAAAACGTCTTTGGATAACTCGCTTTACAATTCAAAATTGGGATATCTCACACCGGGAGACAAAATTGTTCGCACGGAGTTGAATGTCTCTTCGGTGCAAAAATTAGCTCGGGTTGTTTTTGTTTTGGAAATTCTGCTCAATAATTTGGACAAGGGTGCGGTCAATACCAAGCGGGAACTTTACTATATGTGTAAAGGGACGATCAAAGGGACGCCAACGTTGAAGCCTTTGGACTTTGATGACCAGACAGAGTCGGATTCCATTATCGATTTCATCGGTGATATGTTGGAAGTTTACCGCGAGGAATTGAATTGTTTCGCCAATGATCGGGGCGGGCAAACCTATTCGCAACAACTGGTGGTCACCGAGACCCTACCTGACGGGGGCAAGGCCGTTGTCGATCTATCGACCTTGGGAACTTCGCCCTTTCAGCCGCAGAATCGACCTCAAGCTTTGAAATTAAAAGCGAAGAAGAAAATTGATTTTTGTTTGGTTGTTGAGTCCCAAGGTACGGCGAGCACTCTCGTCACTATGGGTTTCACCAAACGGAACAATTGCATTGTCATGGGAGCCCAGGGGGTTCCCTCGAATGGCGTGCGCGGTTGGTCTAAGTTGATTCAAGATGAGTTGGACGTGCCGATGTATTTCTTCGGGGATCTCGACGCCTACACCATGCAAAATATTTTCCGCACCTTGAAGGCGGGCTCGGCCGCCTCTTTGATTCGGAACGCCAATTTCTCGGCCCCGAATGTGCGCTTTTTGGGTGTTTTGCCTGAAGATGTGAAGAAGTACGACTTGCCTCACTACAAAGTGAAAGAGTCTGATCCCGTCGAAGCCCGCGCTCTGAAAAAAGCGAAGGATGCTTTAGAAAATGATCCCTTTTTCGCAGATAAGAAAAATAAGAAATTAGCCGATATTTTGCACTGGCTGATCAAAGAAAAGATCCGTTGCGAGCAACAGTCTTTCTTCTCGGTGGATCCCAAGGATCCGATCAAGACCGAGAAAATTATTCTCGAGAAAATCAAAACCGGTTCCTACGTTTAGGGAGGGATGCTGTCTTCTCAGGTTGAGCGGAGGCGAAGCATATCCTCCGGCGGCTTCCATGGCTAGCGACGCTCATCGTAGCTCTTGAGGCGGTACTGGCTTGGGCCAACTGGAATGTGTTTAAAGGCGTATTCCTCTGAGATTTGCTTCATAAGCGCTGTCTATTCATCTTCATTTTAACTCTTAAATGAAAAAATCGGCATCTTAGGCCGTGGATGTTTTCCTGCGAGGCTTATAGGGGCTGAATCCGGTCGCTTCATGAAAATTTTGTTCGATATAGAGTGCAACTCGCACTTTCTCGCGGCCCCAGCTGACGATGCGTGAGAAAGGCCGCGCCTCCCAGAGATTTTTATACATGCTGGGGGAACCCTTTTTCGCCGCGCCGATGATTCTGGGAATCAAGGCGGTGATCGTTTTGAGGAAGGCAATGTATTGAGCGCGGGATTTGGCCCGGATCAACAGATGGATGTGAGTGGTGTTGATACTGAATTGCTCGAGACTCACATGAAAGAACTTTGCTTTTTCGATGAGGATCTTTTGAATGCGCTGGAGGTATCTGGCATCGCGGAAGCTGATGATTTGCGGACGGTACTGGGATTTCAGCACAATGTGCATGAAGTTGTTTTTGGAATGCGGACGTTTACATTTTGGATGGGATTTCAGCATTGATCCGCCGAATTCTTTTCGCGCCGCAAAGACCGAGAGTTTGCTAAAAAAGTCGAGTTGCTTTTGTCGATTTTTGTTTTGCGCCATGAGCGAGACCCTAGAGATAAAAACATTCTTAAAAATTAATTCGTGTTTATATAATTTATCGCAAATAAGGTCAACAACATTTTGATTTGAGGGATCTTTTTTAGAGCGAAATTTAAAATAATATCGCTCCTTTATCTTTCGAGATCTTTATCTATTTTCGTTCATACGCCAGTGCGAATTAGTTTTATCCAAGCTGTTTTGGAATACTTAAAGAAAGGGAGTTGGGCTCATGCAGCAGCATGAGCGAGAAGAGGAAGAAAAATTCCCAGAACTTATTTCCCGCTGTCGGTTTTAGAGTCTTCTGCTGTGATTTTCAAATAGTCTCTGATGGTCGCCTGCTGTTCTTTGCTGAGTTTTTCGATCACGCTTTCGAATTCTTGGGGATACTGCTGGTAAGACTGATAAAAATAATCTGTTGAGGCGCCGTCCTCATCTGTTGCAAACAGTGATAAAGCCAAATGCGTATAGCTCGCAATTTCGAGGGTGCGAACGGAGGCGGTGCTCGAGAACTTGTGGTTTCCGAGGATTTCGGTACCTTTGTGTTTATTCGCTGACGTCGCGGCCTTCTTGATTTTTGCCAGAGCGGCATCCATTTTTTTGCAAGCCGCGCAGGTTTCAGCTGTTTTACCGAAGCTCGCTTGTGAAAACAGAGCGAGACAAAGACTGAGCAAAATAAAAAAACTCAAAAAGGAGGATTTTGAAAGTGAAAACATCTTCTAACCCTTTCCTTTGATCAAACATTGAATCAGTGGACGTCGCTGAGGGCCAAAATGGCTGCGCGAATTCATCGGTGTGCTGCTCGAAGTGAAGTGGTGGAAGCGCCCATCCGTGCCGACGATTTCGATATGGCCGTAGGTATCACCCTTGGTGCGTTTCGCATGTCGAGGGATAGAGCCCGGTCGCGCCGGTCCATAAACTCGAATCACTCCAGGCTGTAAACAAGCCTGCGGAGAGGTTTTCATCACGTCGTGGAAGCCAAATTTTTTTAGATCTTTATAAGCATCTTTAGCGCCGGCCTGAGAGAGATTTCCCTTCACCAAATGGGCCGCCTTAAGGGTTTCCCACACGGAGCGCCAACACACCGTGCGCCGTCGCCAGAGGCCGTGAACTTTGATCAGGGCCGCTCTTTCGCCGACTTTAAAGAACGATTGTAGTTGCGCGGCATAGGAAAGTGGCTTGTGAGGATCTGTTTCAGCGGCTTTTTCAACAATGGATCTTGAATTTGGCAGATTAGAATTCGAATTTTTGCTTTTGTCGCAGTGACAATCACTGGAGGCTTCCAAGCGGACACGGTCTTTTCCTTCGGCTTTATCCAACTGCAAGCCCACGGCGATAAGGGCCGCGAGAAGGATTTGCATTTTAATAGGACGTAGGCGCAAAAATAGTTTCATGACCTCTGCCGATGTTAAATAAAACGGATGCACTGTTCTTTCATAAAGTCTCAAAGAGAAACAGTGCAACGCTTTGGCCAGCTTGCAAATTTAGCATGAATCAATAAGTTAGAAGACCTTGCCTCATCTTGAAACGCTCAGATGCTTTTGGTCCTGTCTAACTTTTTAAAGAACCCAAGCATTTTTGCGCCTCGTCTGTCTCAAGATGAGACGTCTCGGTAAAATTCACGTTTTTTACACCATCTCGTAGGACAATAAATAAGGCTCAAAGTGATCTGAAGTATCGGATAAGAGGGGAATTCTGCCGATACAGAAAATGTCTATAAAGAGATAAGCGAAATCTATTTGGGGGAGTATCTATGAATCGGCCCGTCCTAATCAGAGGACCTCTGTCTTTATTCATCGCTTTCTTTTTCACCAGCTTTTCTTTTTCGGCCTTTGCGGCCCTTGGCGATCGTGAGAGTTCGATTGCCATCGATCAAAAAATGCTCAAGGCCTCGTCGGCACGAAGCACGCAAAAAGCTTCCTATACAGTCCACGAAATGAGTTCCAACGGTAGTCTGATTCGCCAGTATGTTTCTGCGGACGGGATTGTTTTTGCCGTCACCTGGCAAGGGATGAAGCGTCCTGATCTTTCTGTCCTGCTGGGAAATTACTTTACAGAATACACCGATCAAAATGCCCTGCGGGTCAAAGGCGTGGGTCGTCAACCCGTGGAAGTGAAAAGCGCGAATGTCGTCGTCAGGCACAGCGGGCATATGAGAAATCTTACGGGCCGGGCCTTTTTGCCTGATCTTGTTCCCGTCGATGTCAATGTGGGGAGTTTACCATGAAGAAGGGGCTGGTTATTTTCTGCGTTCTCGGGGCCATCAGTCTTTTTTACACCAACTGTTCCCCGACCGGTTTTTATGTCATGTCTGAAAGTTCCTTCAGTGGCTCTTCGACAAGTTTGGCAACAGGGCAGTTAGCTCTTCCCATCAAGGGCAACGAAGCGAATGTCATGACCGTGACCCTGGGCTGTGGTTACGTGAACCAACCCTGTGTTAACGTGACCATTTGCCTGCCTGGAACCTCCACCTGCCAAGTGATTCCAAATCTCTTATTGGATACCGGCAGTTCTGGTCTGCGGATTTTCAAGTCCGCCGTCACTCTGAATTTAACTCAAGCTTTAGATGCCTCGGGCCGCTCTTTGGCTCAATGTATTTCGTATATGGATGGGACTTCGCAGTGGGGGCCTGTCAAAAAAGCAGATGTGATGCTGGGACAACTTCGCGCTTCGCAGGTGCCCATTCAAATTATTGATTCGACTTTCCCGAAGGCTTCAGCGATTCCTTCAGATTGTACGGATCTGGATACGGCCTCTTCTGGTTACAATGGAATTTTGGGCTTAGGAATTTTTAAAGAAGACTGCGGTGGCGGTTGCCAAACATCGTCAAATAATCGCATCTACTTCGGTTGCACGGCCAGTACTTGCACGGGGACCGCGGTCAATACTAATGATCAAGTCGCTAATCCAGTGAATTATTTGAGTACCAACAATAATGGTGTGATTTTGCAATTGCCTGTCGTCGGCGATACCGGAGTGGTGAGTGCGGTAGGTTATCTGGTACTCGGGATTGGCGATCAGGCGAATGATACCCCGCCTGCGGGCGTCACTTACCTTCCGGCCGATACCAATGGGAATTTCAAGACAAGTTTCAACGGCAGCACTTCGAGTGGTTTCATTGACAGTGGTTCGAACGGGATCTTTTTCCCAGGACCCGCGAGTTTGACAGAGTGCTCGGATGCGAGCGGCTATACAGGATTTTACTGTCCGTCGGTGCAAAACACTTTCAGCGCCACGCAAATGGGTGCAAGTGGAGGAGCTCAGAAAGTTGTTCCCTTCAATGTGGGAAACGCCTCGATGTTGATGGCCAATAGTTCGCTCAAGGTCTTTAATAATGTGGCCGGCAAGACCGATGTTTTTGATTGGGGACTTCCTTTCTTCTTGGGTCGCACGGTCTACATTGGTCTTGAAGACAAGACTTCGATTTTAGGAACAGGCCCTTACTGGGCGTTTTGAAAGAGGAGACTCTCCGTTTTACAGAAGGTGACTCTAGGCATTAGGACTCTACGATCAGAACCCTTGTCTATCTCAGATATTTTGTTCGAAGAGAGTTGTCGATCTCTGCTAGATCAACCAGTGACTGCTTCCGC